>Ga0193953_1000032_pt1 | contig 69825 bp, 74 predicted proteins | sample BB_4_MG_FD_140325 | JGI IMG/M metagenome (GOLD analysis project Ga0193953, IMG submission 140325) | Microbial mat bacterial communities from the Broadkill River, Lewes, Delaware, United States - BB_4_MG | ecosystem: Environmental > Aquatic > Freshwater > River > Microbial mats | place: USA...
GACGGGAATTATAGCTCAATATCTTTCCTTTGTCAAGGGTTTTACAAAAAAAGTTCGAAAAATTTTTTCCTTTTTCCTTTTCTACAGGGTTTTTATTGAGGTATATATAATAGGTAGGGGAAAATTTCTATTATTTATTTTTTCACCATATCCTACGTTTTAAAGAAAAATCGTAGAAAACATACTTTGAATCGTCAACTCAGAAATCTAATTTATAAAACTTAATTCAATCAATAGTATACTGTTTTAAGAAAGTTTATATATAATTGCATTAATTCTACGAACATTCTATCGAAAGAGACAATTATGAAAACAAAACATTGTAAAGAGAAACTAGAGATTGATATCACTCATCTGCCAAGCCGTCGTTCATCCTCTTTGACCATTAGTTACCTATTTCACCATCTAAGCTATTGGATCTGTATAGTTAAAAAAAAACTTTTTAAATAATACTACAATCTATCCTCTTACTCTATTAACCTCATCCACCGCTATTTTCACTTCAGGGAAGAGTTCTGTAATTTTGGTAAACTCTTTAGAGTTAAGCTCATAAAGTGCACACGCTGTAGCTGCTCGACAGGTAGCGTTACGGACTTCATGATTAAGTAGTGACTGTTCTCCAAAGAAATCTCCTGCTTTAAGCACACCTAAAAGTTCACTACTGCCCTCTTCTTCTCTCAGTATATTGATCTCACCACGAGCAATAAAAAACATGGAACTACCTCTATCCCCTTGTTGAATGATATACTCATTGGGAGGTACAGTAATCAGATGCAGATACTCTTTGATCTCTGTTAGCTCCTCTGTCTTCATATTTTTAAAAAACGTTATTTTGCTTAAAAGCTCATTGGTATCAATACTCAGTCCATCCGTATCATAGCCACGAAGTTGACGCAGTTCACTGTCAATTGACTCAAGTAGATCACCGCCCATCTTTTCAGTGATCTCTCCATTTTTTATATGTCTCTCAATTGTGCTACGCTCCACAAAAAGCGAAAGACGACGAGCACGACGCTCTTGCATCATATCCACAAACTCAGGAAACTGCGATGACGTCTGTTCTAGCCGTTTGCCTGCACTGTTGTGCCATTTGCTATAGGTTGCAATCACCTCTTCTAAGCTTTTCTCCGAGATACCTTCACGCTTAGCACGCTCAGGTAACTTCTCTAGCACTTCAGCACTGCCAAAATATTGTGCCCACGACTTAATATAGTCTCGTGCAGTATAATATTTGCTGTATCTTTGCAGTAGAGTGCTTGTACTAAAATGTCGCTCCAATAGATGCAAAAACCCTCTCTCCATTCGCCGCAAAAGTATACCGTGCAAAGTATTACTAGGCAGAGTACCATAACTATGAAGGTGATCAACCTGCACATCGATAGAGTGGGCAAGATCATGATAGTCGCGTTCACTTAGATCCCCTTGGGTAAACATCTCATAATAGCCTCTTTTTTCGATCATAAATCCCTCTACAAAGAGCAAAGCTTTTTCATCTTTGGGGCTTAGCTCTGTTCGTACAAGTTTGGCACGCTCTTTTTTCCAATAGGATGCTTTTGCCTTATACTCTCGAGCAAGCTCTCGATTGATCTTACTGTTTGCCAGTGAAAACTTCTCAAACGAGGGGATAGCCTCACGGGCTTTTTGCACGGCATCCAAGGCTGCCCCGGGCAAGGCAAGGCGATCACCAAGAGGAGGGTTATCAAGCCCTAGCTTATGTACCAAAGCTCGAATACTTAACCCCTGTACAATCAATGTAAAGAGTACTGCCCCGATGGTCAAAGCTAGCAGTAGAGATTTATACTCCGATTCAGGCAGACTAAGCACAAGTGCCAATGCCACAGCTCCACGCAATCCACCCCAATACATAATATGCTGATAATTTCTCTCTACACGCTCCGCACTTCCAAAACGATTGGCAAGTGGGACGATCATATAGACTACTACAAAACGTGAAAAGAGCATCGCTAAAATTACCCATACCAATATATCCAGAGACTTCCATAGCTCTTGCAAATTGACAAGCAAACCAACTAGCAAAAAGATCAAGGCATTTGCCATAAAAGCAAAATACTCCCAAAGCTCACTTAGATAGTGGGAGATAGCAGGCGAGATTTTGGTACGTCCCCATCCTCCCATCATCACACCTGCGGCTACTACTGCCATTACACCACTAAGATGTATCTCCTCTGCCATCACAAACGAAGCGTAAGCAAGTACCATAGTAAGGGGCACTTCAATAAAGGGATCACTCTCCACACGACCAATCAACCATCCAAAGACAAACGCCATTACAACTCCAACTAAAAGTCCACCCATAAAGACGATTAGAAAATCCATTACACCCGATGCCAACTCACCTACCCCAAAGCTACCACTCACTGCTACTGCAATCAATATATGTGTCAATACAATTGCCGTGGCATCATTAAAGAGGCTCTCCCCCTCAACTAGCACGGTCAGACGCTTGGGCACGCCAAGCTGCTTAAATATTGCAATCACCGCCACAGGATCAGTCGCACTGAGCAACGCCCCAAGGATCAAGGAGTATACCCCATTGAGAGGAGTAAGCCAATAGAGCAATCCACCAATAATTGCCGTAGAGAGCAATACTCCTGGAACTGCCAAAAAAAGAATGGGTAATAGATTTTGCCGTAGCTTACGAGCATCGAGATTAAAAGCCGATTCAAAGATCAGTGTAGGCAAAAAGATCAACAAAATCACATCCTCAGAGATCTCCAAATGAGCAAATTGATCAAAGGGATGGGGTGCATAAGGGGCAATCTGGGCTATCACTATCCCTGCTAGCACCAACAAGACTGTAAAGGGCAAATTGAAGCGTTTACTCACCACCCGAATCGCCACTGCCACCAAAAGCAGTGTCACAATACCTACAACAAGCTCATGAACATGCATACCTTCTCCTTTAAATCCAGTATAAAAGATTTGCTTATATTCTAAGTATAGCTAAGTTGTTCTGATGTTGTACTTTTCAATCATTGTAGTAGGAAATCTATTGATAAACATTTTTTTATTCCCCCGATAATAAGGCTACTCGTTTGCTTTGCTGCTTAGATAGATAAAGAGACCCAAAGAGACAATAAGCAGTGAGACTCCACCAATAAGATAAAATGAGTGAATCATCTCTTCATAACTATGAATGGCTATCTTAAAGACCACCATCAAGGCTTCGATTAATAAAGCAATAATAATGGTAATAGAGAACTTGATAAGTACCTTATATTCACTCTTACCCCTTTTGGAGTAGCTTTTAAAGACCACCTCTTGCTCCAAGACCGTTTTAGCCAGATCAAATATTGCCAATCCTAATGTTAATGCAATAACAGGCTTGAAAATCGATTCAATTGATAGGTGTGCTTTAATAAAAACGGCATGACCAAACTCAATCACCGAGTAACCCAAGGTAAAAAGTGCCAATATCATCATAATAGTAGCCGAGATAATATAGAATCCTTTGGTCATAAAGTTAAATTCTCTATGAATCTCCATTAAACCCAATCTCTGCAACAAAGCAGTAAGATTGAAATCCATAAAATAGATGCTTCCTGCCTCTTTTTTAGCCACGGTAATGCAGGTTTCTCCAGATGCACTGCTGATGTAGGGTTGACTGATAGCTAAATTTGAGTTGGTAAAATCAATTTTTTCCATCAAGTAGGTACGGTCTCTTCCTCTAGGTATTGAGCTCGTTTTGCTTCTGTAAATATTATCTGATGTCTGTTGAAGTGTATTATCATCACACACGTAGACAAGCTCTAAAGAGGGAAATACTGAAAAGAGCTTCTTAAATTTGCTGTTCTCACGATGATGAATCTCACCTAGATTAAAAATGGTCTCTTCAAGAAAATGTTCAATATCTTCGATATGTTCTTTATAAGTACTCATAAACTCTTGCATTACAATATCCTATATTTTTTATTTAATTATACAATATTGTAACTCTTTTAATCTGCAGAAGTTGTCTATTTTTCAATCACTCCTATTTATAACGTGCAATATCTTTAGGCTCTCTAGCGGTAAAACTATAACCTAAAAGTGCGATTGAAGAGGCGTGAAGCAAGATTCGCTTGGAACGTGTAAAGCTTCCATAGAGCTCATCACCAATGATAGGATAGCCAATGTGTGAGAGATGTACACGAATTTGGTGCGTTCTTCCTGTCTCAATCTCTACTTCAACCTTGCTCTTTTTACCCTGCACCTCTAAAGGTCGTACGATACTCACCGCTCTTTTGCCATGCTTTTTATCGATACGAGAGACAGCTTTGCCTTTTTTTTGGGTTGAGATAGGCTCATCGATGGTCTCCTCTTCATAAAAGATCCCATCTACCCATGCGATATACTTTTTAGTTACTTTACGCTGTTTAAACGCCTCAATGGCACGATTTAAAAACGCTTCATTTTTTGCCAGCAGTAACACTCCTGATGTATCACGGTCTAATCTATGAATAAGGGTTGCTCCCTCAATGGAGTCTTGAATATCATAGCTATCAACAAAGGCAGGCTTATCGACAGCGATAATATCATCATCTTCAAAGATGATCTTGACCTCATTGATCTCTTCGACTCTAAATTTCGTCTCTACATCGACGAGCCCTCGTGCAATTTTGACCTTATAGTTACCGACATAGACCAATCCTTTGTCGATCAACTCTTTGGCTTTTTTATTCGAAATTTCCAGTTGTTGGGCTAATACCTTGAAGGCTTGATCTTTATCCATATTTTTTACTCCACTTATTAAAAGCTTCACTTATCGGAAACTCTACAATTTTTATTTTACTACGTTCGCCGCTTTTAAATATTATATCACTTTTGGCTATCTTAAAACTTTTAGATAGAAACTTTACAAGTTCCTTATTGGCTGCACCCTCAACGGCAGGGGCTTTGATACGCACCTTGATCGCTTCGTCCATCACCTGTGCAAACTCTGAACGGCTGGCATTGGGCTGGGCTTTGATTTGGAGGGTTACACTACTATTTTTAATGCTATAAAACATCTAACTATCTTTAAAATTGGTATTTTAATTGTGTATTGTAACCTTTTGAACTTAATTTAGTATACATCAAAATAAACTTTGTAAATTATTATTTTTTTGATAGTGCATTTAAATTCTAAAAAGTTTATCTTCTTGCGATAATGACAGCACTTCATACTGCTTATAATCTATATCACTTGGTAGTTTATCTTTTAAGACAGGTAAGATATATTGTCCATTGACTTCACTGATTATCTCTAATAAGAGATTAGATATTTGATTATCATGAACATTCTCTATTTGATCCAAAAGAATAAAGTGTAAACAAGCAATATCAAGACTATCTGCAAATTGAATATATGCTAAATCAAAAGCAAAAATTTGTCCCTTCTTCTTACCTGTACCCAGTCTTCCGCTCAAGCTCTCAATGACCAACTCCATCCCTTTTGCATTACGTTCAGAACTAAGAATAAAGCGTTCATTGTAGAGTCGATGCGATATATTAGAAAAATACTCATTAAATTTTGCAATTCTATCTTGTATCACACTCTCAAGGTCATTAATCCCACTATTAATACTATTCAACTCTTCTAAAATCTTTTCTAATTTCTCATTGCTTTTTTCCCATAACCTCTTTTGCTCTTCAAAACTCCCTTTTTGTTCATAGAGTTTTGTTAACTCACTAATGGTCTCTTGATACTCAATATTGATTTGGCTCTTTACAATGCTGTTGGTTAGCTTCTCCTCTTGTACCAAATACTCTTTAATCTGTTTTTTTATCTCACTTATTACTTTTTCTAATATTGGTAACTCATTGGTAATATATTTGATTTTCTCTTCAATCATTTGATTATGAAAAGTTAATGTCTCTTCAAAGCTTTTCTGTATTGTTGGCACTAAATTTTTAGCATAACTATAAAGTTCTTTGACCCTCTCTGTATCGATCTGTGCAAACTCCTTGTCAAACTCCTCTTTAGACTCTAAAATCAACTCTCTTCGTAGCTCCAATCGACTAAGTTTGGTAGAGTAAGAGTTAAGTTGCATTTTAACTTGATTGAGCTGTTTCACCTCTTCATTATAATTGGGGTTGAGTGAATATGTATCTTTTTTCTTTTCAAGTTTCTCAATCTCTTTATTAATGAGAATAAGGGATTGGTTAATTTGAGGTAAACTCTTCTCTTTTTTAAGTCGTTTTTGTAAATTTTCTTCAGTTTTTTGTAGTGAGAGTAACTGTTGTTTACGTTCTCCCGAATCTACAACTACACCAAGCCAAAAGAGATAGAGAGATTCATACTCCTCTTGTTTGGTTGTCGTGTGAAGAACTTTAAGTGTATTTTTTACTCTATTGGCATCGTCTCGTATATTTTTTGCAATAATCTGTCTAAAAGTTGGTTTGATCTCTTTGGAGTTAAAGATCAACTCTTTAAGTTTAGCTTGAAAATTTTTATCACTTGTTTCATTTTCACCATTAATCTCTTGAATCTTTTGAGCTCTGGATAAAAAATTTCGCCTTATCGTCAATGTATTTGTATTGCTATCTAAATCCTCACCTAATGTGAGTGTAATAATAACCTCTTCATCTTTTAAAAAGTTCTCAACTTCCACATTGGGTTGTTTAAATTCAGGGTCTAAATATATCTCTTGTGGTTTGCCACCAAAACAAAAGTCTACTAATTTCAAAACTGTTGTTTTACCAACATTATTACCCGATTTGGTCTTATTGTTTTGATCAGTATAGTCAAGAATAAGATTAATACCTTTATGAAAGGCTATATCTCGAATCGTTCCCTCTTTGCTCTCTATGAGTAACTGTTTTAAGAACATAGCAAAACCTCTCCCTCTTTTTGCTCTATTGCATCAATCAAATAGAGCCAATCCAACACAAAGATAAACAGATGCATACTAATCTCCTCTTTTGTATTGAGTTTTTGATACAAGTCAAAAAGATGGATAGAACTTTGCTCTTTTAGAATCTCTATAGCTAAAGCACCCAAGTAATATATATCTCGTTTTGGATTGGTATTACTATCAACTATCATGATTAGGCTTTTCTAAAATTTTGCATCGCATAAATGCATCCACCATGATAATGGGAATAGCTATCTTGGCATCATCATGAATGCTTTGTTTTTCAATTTCATTCAATAAAAACTCTTCAATATCATTAATTATATCATCAGAATGTTCTCTAATAAGTTCTAACTCATTATTGGAATCTACAACATATTTACCTTTGAGTTTTAAATATGCCATACGAATAATTTTTAGAAGCTTCTCTTTTTTGAAAGAACCTGATTTTTCAAGTTCATTATAGAGTGCATCAATTTTTCCACTCAATACTCTATACTCTTCAATTAAATAACGATTTTGTTTAATATTGTTATATTCAAGTTTTTTCTCTATATCAAATGCTTGAATATCATTGTCTAAACTCTCGCTATCATCTATTATATCTGATAAAGCTACTATTGCTTGATAGAGTAGAGAGTTGTTTTGTGAGAGTTTTTGATGAAGTAGTTGACTTTCATGATTGGCTTTCCAATCTTTGAGTAGCTCTACAGGGTACTCAGTAACATTGTCCATATTATCAATGATTCTATGATGCTCATCACATAGTAAAATCAAATTTTCAAAGGCTCTTCTCTCATCATCAATCATATTTGGGTTATATCTCGGACCATTTTCACTCGCCGCCTCAATATGGCATATTTTAGATATTATTGTTTTATTATCTTTGGCGATTAAACTTCGTGTACAATTAGGAGCATAGCATTGATTACCTGATAATGTGTCAAGTCGTCTAATAGTAGTTCGTGTATACTCTCTTGCCTTATCACCCATGGATATAACTTTCCTTCAAAATTTAAGTTATTATAACATATTCAGACCAAAGCAATTCTTGTAAAATAATATTACATACTGTATATATTTTATTACTTTCTATGACAAAACACTAGATAATAAATAGCTGTTGTTTCACTAATCATCTTTTCGATTTTTATGCCAATAGTAATAAAAGAGAGAGAGAAGCCCTATCATCAAAAGTGCCATCAAGGTAGCAGAGTGCAGATACTCTTTGATCAACTCTTGTTGATCGCCGATAATATACCCAATAGCCAAAAGTACCATCATCCAGATCGATGCACCCAAAGAGGTATAGAGTGAGAATTTAAAAAGATTCATCTGAGCCAGTCCAGCAGGAAAAGAGATATATTGTCGTACTCCAGGGATCAATCGACCGTTAAAGGTGCTTATCTCTCCATGTGAACGAAAGAAATTTTCAAGTTTTTCCAATGTAGTAGGCTTTAAAAAGATACGATGTCCGTATTTGATCAAAAAGGCTCGACCGTAGTGAATGGCTAAAAAGTAGTTAAAAAGTGCTCCTGCCAATGAGCCAAGCACACCCATTAAAAAGGCAATATAGATATTCATCTCCCCTTGATAGGCAAGATACCCTGCAGGGATCATCACAATTTCACTGGGAAAAGGGAAGAAACTGCTCTCCAAAAACATCAAAAAGAAGATACCACCATACCCTAACTCTCCAATGCTTTGGATAATAAATTGAGCTATTTCATGCATTATTATTCGCTAAATGCACCAATAGCCGTCACTTGCTGGTAGCGTCGCTCAAGCATCTCTTCGGTAGAGAGGGCTTGAAGCTCTTCAAGTGATTTTAAAAAGTAATCTTTGACAATATAAGCGGATGCCTTTTTGTTTCGGTGAGCACCATTAAGCGGCTCATCCAATACATCATTGATCAATTTATGTTCAATAAGATACTCTGGTAAAATTTTCAGTGCTTTGGTTGCCTGCTCGACCTTTTGAGGATCATTCCAAAGGATCGCCGAACACCCCTCTGGAGAGATAACGGAAAAGACAGAGTATTTCATCATGGCTAGCTTATCCCCTACACCAATGGCAAGTGCACCTCCACTACCCCCTTCTCCAATAACCACAGAGATAATAGGCACTTTGACATCAATAAACTCAAAGAGGTTTCGAGCAATCGCTTCACTTTGACCTCGCTCCTCAGCTCCCAATCCTGGATAAGCTCCTGGGGTGTCGATCAAAAGCAGTACAGGAATATCAAACTTCTCAGCCATCTTCACACATCGCAAGGCTTTTCGATACCCTTCAGGATTTGGCATACCAAAGTTTCGCTTGATCTTGTTTTTGACCCCACGACCCTTTTGCTCACCTATCACCATCGCTTTTTTGCCATCGATCCATCCAATATAGGCTACCATCGCAGGATCATCACGGAAGGCTCGATCACCGTGGATCTCATATGCACCCTCCATCATAATTCGGATATAATCCAAGGCATAAGGACGATCAGGGTGTCTTGCAAGCTGAAGCTTTTGATAATCGCTTAAAGAACCAAATGTTTTGGTAATCTCTTTTTGAAGATCATTTTGAAGTTTCTCTAAAAGCCCTTCATCAAGCATCAACTTAGCCGAATCAACCTCACTTTGTAAGGTCTCTATGTTTTTTTCAAACTCTAAATATACCGACATAGTTTCTCCTAAATCTTTTTAAAGATCAAGACACCGTTTGTCCCACCAAATCCAAATGAGTTACTCATTGCCACATTAATTTCAGCATCTCTTGATTCATTGGGTACATAGTCCAAATCACACGCCTCATCAGGGTTGTTGTAGTTAATCGTTGGAGGCAGTACACCATCTCTCATTGCCATTAATGTAGTAACGGCTTCAATCGCACCCGCTGCACCCAAACAGTGACCAAGTTGCCCTTTGATGGAGCTAACTGGCGGACAGTTCTCTTTAGCACCAAAAACCTCTTTGATCGCAGCGGTCTCATTTTTATCATTGGCTGGAGTAGAAGTACCGTGTGCATTAATATAATCCACTTTTGGATTACCTGCCATCGCCATCGCTGCTTTGACGGCTCGTAATGGTCCATCAACGACAGGTGATGTAATATGGTTGGCATCCCCACTCTCACCAAATCCAACAACCTCAGCATAGATATTGGCTCCTCGTGCCTTTGCAGCCTCATACTCTTCCAATACCAATGCACCTGCACCCTCACCCATTACAAATCCACCACGTGTAGCATCAAAGGGGCGAGAAGAGCCTTGAGGGTTATCGTTATCGGTACATAGAGCCTTCATCGATGCAAATCCACCAATCCCTACAGGGCAGATTGCTGCTTCAGCACCTACGACGAGCATTCTATCCGCTCCGCCCAACATGATTGTTTTGGTTGCTTCACTCACAGCGTGAGTACCTGCTGCACAAGCCGTTACAGAAGAGATATTTGGTCCTTTGAGTCCTTGATAGATTGAGACAAAACCACCCAGCATATTTACCAGTGATGAAGGAATAAAGAATGGAGAGATTCTTCGTGGTCCTCGTGTATCACAGATCACTGAGTTTTTTTCAATATTGGCAAGCCCACCAATACCTGATGCCGATGAGATACCAAATCGCTCATAATCAATACCCTCACCAAAAGCTGCATCTTCCATCGCCTCATTAGCAGCCTTGATACCCAGTTGAATAAAGCGATCGGCCTTTTTCATCTCTTTAGCATCCATTACAGTTGATGGATCAAAGTCAGTGATCTCTGCAGCAATCTTAACCGAGTGCTTGGAAGCATCAAATGAAGCAATCTCTTTGATACCGCATTGTCCCTCAACTATTGCCTTAAAAGAACTCTCTTTATCAAGTCCTAAACTATTGATCATTCCTATACCTGTAACTACTACTCTTTTCACATTCACTCCATATATTGACTTATTATGATATTCTATTATCTTTATATTAACAAATTATATATTAACATCAAGTATACTTCTAAGTATATATCTAAAAAAATTCTTTGGGAAACTCTTTTTAGAGATAGACTCTAAGGACTCTCTGTAGACTCTTTTATTTAATGGATAAAAAAGTCTACAGTAGAGATTATCTATTTATTTTCTTCAATAAATTTTATAGCATCTGCAACTGTAGAGATGTTTTCAGCTTGCTCATCAGGAATTTCGATCTCGAATTTCTCTTCTAAAGCCATAACAAGTTCAACTACATCAAGAGAGTCTGCATTTAGATCTTCCACAAACTTAGACTCCTCTTTTACCTCATCAGGGCTTACATTTAGCTGCTCAACTACAACCTCTCTTACATCTTCAAATAGTGCCATAAATCACTCCTTAATTTAATAAAAATACTGCTAATTATACCCAAAAAAGTATAAATATTACTATTTTGTTTAATCTAAAGCTAAAATCGAGAGGATATACTCATGCACAACACTATCTTGTAACATTCCCATATGCCCATTAAGAGTAAGCCACGTGGGATCTGTCGTATAGTTATCAACCCGCAAAATCTCATGGGCTTCATTCTCATCTTGTGTTGAATCTTTATCATAAAGTATACTTCCATTGACATGAGGAGAGAAGATAACGCGGTAAGGGCTAAGGATATCCAAGCCCATTTGGCTTCCTATCTCAACATTGCCATCACTTTGAGCATAATACTCTCCACCCTCATCAAATCCATCACTGTATCCCAAATGATAGAGTTCAATATTACTATAATAAGCTACAATATCGGCACGCTCATTGAGCTGTTGATAGGCTAAAGAGTCATGGGCTAGATTGATTCCTGCATTAAGAGGTTCTTGTGCATCATCAATGAAAAATAGATCAATGTAGTACCCTGCCCCTATACCACCCAAGTGAGGTGTGCCAATAGTGATAAGCTGACGGATTGTATGCGTAGTATTAGCCTGTTCATTTTGAATATAGGCTCGCGCTGCCAATCCGCCCATTGAGTGACCTATCAAGATAAACTCCTCCACACCTGTCACCTCAACAATCTCTTCAAGTATCTTACACAGTTGATACCCTTGTGCATCAAAGGTCAACTGATTGGAGTTGCTAAAATTAATAACAAAGAGACGCTCATTGGCAAATCTTTCCATCTTATTGGCGTAAATCTTTGTGGTATACGATGAACTGTGCTCTCGCCAAAAACTTGGAGTGGTACTAAACTCTCCTCTATCAAGACCATAGATATGCTCCTCTCCTAGTGTACGATAGAGTTTTCTTAGTGTTGGCTGATCCATAATCTCACTGAGTTGGGTACACTCAATCAAAGCATCTTTGTCTCCATCCCAACACTTTTGATCTTCGTAAATGCTAATCTCCAAACCAACCTCAATATACTCACCACCCCTTTCAATTTTATTGGAAATCTTAGGAGCAAGGTGTTCCCAGTTTGAACCTCCACCTATCAAACCATGTATCAAGATAATATTAGGAGTTACACCACTCGAAAGAGTAGTGTTTGCATCGTTTAGAACTGTAGAGTTGTCACTTTGCGTAGTGTTTTGCTCTTGGTTGCTACCCTCTAGTGTGCCATTGGACTCTTGGGTAGTGTTCTCTTCCATTGATGGTCTGTTATCACTTGATTGCATTGAGTTTTGCTCTACAGTTGTGTTTTGCTCTTGTGGAGACTCAACAAATGTAGTATTATCTTCCATTGATGGTCTATTCTCCGTAGTGTTTTGCTCATTTGTCGCGTTATCTTCTACAGCACTATTGTTCTCTTTTGTGGTGTTGTTCTCAGCGTATATCTTCTCTTCTTTGCTAGCATTATCCTCAGTACTATTGATTTCATGCTCTACCACACTACTGTTGCTCTCCTCTAGTGGTATTGTGGTAGGCGTTGGAGAGGGTTCAATAGGTTTCTCCTCTGTCTCCTCATGACTATCTTGGGTTTGCGTACTATTTTGTTCTTGCGTTACACTTTGTTTTACGCTACTCTCATCAATAGTTCCCTCCTCGTTACTGCTACTGCCACACCCAATCAATACCCAAGAGAGTATAACCATTAAAAGAGCTTTTTGCATCATAATCTACCTTCATTTTTTCATTTTATCTATCTTATATTGAAATTATACTAAAATTAGCACTATTTACTTTGAAAGAAAACCATGGCAATAAAAGAGATACCATACAATAACACAACATTTCATATCAGTTACGAGCTGCTTAACACTAGCCAATCCAAAAGCATCGTGATACTACACGGTTGGGGAAGCAACAAAGAGATTATGAAACAGGCATTTGCAACCACCCTACCCCAATACAGACAGATCTATATCGATATGCCTGGTTTTGGCAAAAGCTCCAATCCTTTGGTCTTGACAACTCATGATTATGCCAAGATCATTCAACGATTTTTAGATAGACTCACGATTGAAGCCGATATTATTATGGGACACTCTTTTGGCGGTAAAGTTGCCACACTTTTAGACCCCCCTACCCTTGTTTTGCTCTCCTCAGCAGGTGTGATTACTGAAAAACCGTGGAGTGTAAAGGTTAAAATTGCTACCTTTAAGCTTCTCAAACCTCTTGGTTTTGCCAAAATTCGCCAACTCTTTGTCAGCCCTGATGCCAAAGGGATGAGTCATGAGATGTATGAGACTTTTAAAAATGTAGTTGATGAGGATTTTGAGAGTGAGTTTGCAAAGTTTAAAAACTCTGCCCTACTCTTTTGGGGCAAAGAGGATACCGCTACTCCACTCTATACAGGAAAAAAGATTCATAATATTATTCAAGGAAGCCACTTCTACCCTTTAGATGGTGACCACTACTTCTTTTTAGCTCATAAAGAGTTTATCGCTCAAGAGATTTTAAAGCAGATAGAGGAGTTATCCTAATAACTTATGCTTATCTTTGCTAATGCGTAGTATCATCACTACTCCAATAATAGCAGAGATAAATGAGGCGATAAAAACACCCAACTTAACCGCATCAATAATGGCTTGTTCGCTAAAGGCTAGATGGGTAATAAATATTGACATTGTAAAACCAATTCCACCCAAAAACCCAACGGCTAACACTTCTGACCATGAGAGATTGATAGGTTTTTTGACCCAATAGAGCTTATTTGCAAGATAAGTAAAACCAAAAATCCCCAAAGGTTTACCAATCACCAATCCAAAAACAACCCCTAGCACAATCATCAAATGCTCTGAAACAGAAGAGAACTCAATCACGACCCCTGCATTGGAAAAGGCAAAAAGTGGCATAATAAAAAAGGCACTAAGGTTATGCAAATTGTGTTCAAGCTTGACAAGAGGGTTTTGAACACGATAATAACCATAAGCGATATTCTCAAGAGCATCCACTTGCTGGTGATTGAGTACAATAGAACCATTATTATGGTACTTTTCAAAATCATTTAATGCTTTGTGTGAATCTTCAATAAAACGCTTGGCATCAATTTCTGAACGAATTGGTATAGCAAAGGCTAGAAGTACTCCTGCAACAGTAGCATGAATACCCACAGCATGAATATAGACCCACAAAGCAATACCCAAAATCAAATAGGGACCTAGTGCCTTAAAGCCTTTGATATTTAAAAACCATATAAATCCATAAATCAATGCTACATGAATAAGATATTCAAGATGTAGTTGACTCGTATAGACAGTAGCTACCACCATCACCGCTCCCAAATCATCAACCACTGCAAGAGCCACTAAAAAAAGCTTTACAGCAGGATTGACCCGTTTGCCAAGCAACATCAAAATACCCAAAGCAAACGCAATATCTGTAGCCATAGGAATACCAAAACCTAGAGGATTATCAGGGTTAAACCCCACATAGATTAAAGCAGGAAATACCATTCCACCCAAAGCCGCTACAAAAGGAAACGCTGCCTTTTGCACTGAGGAGAGCTCTCCAATAAGCATCTCACGTTTGATCTCTAGCCCTACCATCAAAAAGAAAATTGCCATCAACCCATCATCAATCCAATAGGTAAGACTCATCGAAATATTGTGTGAACCCAAACTCACCCCTAAAGGCATATTCCACAGATCAAAATAGCTCTGTGAAAGAGGAGAATTTGCAACAATAACAGCAAACAGCGTGGCGAAGAAAAGGATAACTCCACCAAAAGCCTCTTTGGAGATAAAACCTTGGAGGTTGTAGACATAGTGCATCATGACGCTTATCAACCTTTGCAATTCATTCTAAACAGTATAATTATAACAATTAAAAGTAAAAAATTGGTATCTGTATTGAATCATTAGGTGGTAAGCCCACCTAAGTATATCTTTAGACTATTGGTAAAAGCTACTAGGCACTTGGGTATACCACGTCTCAGTCGTTGTACGATCAACAATGCGATCACCATTAAGATCGTAAGACTTTTCAACACTCCAACTGTTACTATTAATAGCCACTCGTCTATAAACATCGCCCCACTGCGTAACAATAGAGCCATCACTAATAGAGTAATTCACCATATAATTATCTGTAAGCGTTTCACTTCCATCACCTGCATAGAAACTTCCCATAAATGAACTTGAAGAAAAAATGCGTTTTTCGTTAGCATCATCATTTAAAATATAGACCACTTGCCCATCAAGTTCATTTTTGTTAAATGCTAAAGTTTGCACACTCGAGTCCAAAGACCATGTCACGGGTTGATATCTATCTCCAAATCCATCTCCATTAGTATCTTCATTTTCAAAGAGTTCCCAAAGTGTATCACTTAAAATAGCTCCTCGTTCATAGGTAAACCTACCTAATGTCACGGTACCATCATCATTAATACTATACTCACCCCAATCAAGCTCCGTATTTGTACTACTGCTTATCGTATAGTCTCCCGTACCAAATTGCAAAAACAACGTAGTACTACCACTTATCATCTTAAACGTTTTACCTGTCAACTCACCCACTGAAAAAGCTGTTGTATTTGGTTTTGTATCATCATATGCACCAGGAGCTTCACTCCCACATCCTGACAATACCAATAAAAAACCTACCAGTAATCCTAAATTAATAAATCCTTTCATTAAAAACCCTCCTTTTTTCTCTAAAAGCATCATACCACATTCTATGTAGTATATTCAAGTATGTTTGATACTAAATAGAACCTTTTAGCCATTTTTCACTTTAACTCTCTTTAAATCGCTCAATAGCTTGATGACGTGAAGATTTCACATCCACAATAGGCATTGAAGGGTAATCACCTATAAACATTGCCCAATCTTTTAATCCATACTCTTTGTGAATAAGTTTCGTAGGCACTTCACCTAGTTCTGGCAACAGCTCTTTGATAAAAATTGCCTCCTTATCAAACTTGGCTGATTGGGTATAGGAGTTAAAGACCCTAAAATAAGGCACGGCATCCGCCCCCGTACTTGCCGCCCACTGCCATGAGCCAATATTACTACTTGCCTCATAGTCCATCAGCTTAGCTGCAAAGTAGGCTTCCCCTTTTCGCCAATCAAGGAGCAAATTTTTAGTCAAAAACGATGCCACGATCATACGTAGCCTATTGTGCATCCTACCTGTAGCATTAAGGTGACGCATTGCCGCATCGATAATGGGCAGACCCGTACGCCCCTCGCACCACGCTTTCAAATGTTTTTGATTATCTTCCCACTCAATCTCTATGCCATTAAAGTTGCTGTATTGACTTTTGGGGAAATGGTACAAGATATAATTATAAAACTCCCTCCAAAAGAGCTGACGAATATAGGCTTGGCTTCCCTCTAGCCCCTGCAAAGCATTAAAAATTTGACGCGGGGAGATGATCCCAAAACGCAGATGGGTTGAGAGCTTGGAAGTAGCATCAAAATAGAAGTAGTCACGGTTGGTTTGATAATTTGCCAACTTGGATTTAAACTCCTCTATTAGCTCATAAGGGCTTTGATAGAGGTACTCCTCAAGTCGCATCCATTTAAAACCCATTGACTCAATAGTGATAGTGTTTTCATAATCAAACAAAGCTTTTCGCAGATAGGAGCTTGGCTGATACTCCTCTAGTTGTTCAGCACTCCATAGAGGTTTGAGTGAATTGTAAAAGAGGGTAAAGACCTTGTAGGGAGTACCATCTTTTTTGAGTACACTATCGGGTTCAATAAGCCACGAATCACTCAGACGCATCATCGGAATAATTTTATCGATCTTTTTATCACGCTCAATGGCATAGCTGTCATAATCTACTGAGCAAAGCACACGGTTAAACTTTTGCTTTTTTAGCTCTCTAAATATCTTGATAGGCTCACCGTAATAGATAGCCAAATCCAGCCCGATTTCTTGCAACTGCCTCTTTAGCTCCTCCACCCAATAAAAGATAAAACTCACCCGTCTATCGTCGGGGGAGAGTTTTTTAAGGATATGGGTATCAAAGATAAAAATAGGTAGTACCTCTCCTTTGGCATACGATAACAAAACACTATCTTCTACACGCAAATCTCGACGAAACCACAGAATCTCTCTCATATACCTCTTCACCTTTTCATATCTAGTCTTTTAGTGTAGCTACTTACTATCAATCAGATAAGCATTTAATTACACCTCTATCTTATATATCTCTTCTAAACTCACCACAACCTTATCAGCAAACTGTGAATTGTTAAAGGTAGTTTGACGTTTGGCTAAACGAGCGGTGTTAGTAATAATCTTCTCAATGAGAATCTCTTTGTTGTAACGTCCATTGAGATAATCAAGTGTCTCTTTGATACCAATCGACTTCATAGGGTTGGGGCTGTGAGTGTACTTTTTCTCTAGGTAGCAGACTTCATCAATGATACCTTGTTTAACCATTTGATGGGTACGCAATTTGATGCGTTCTCGTAGCACAGCTCGATTAGTCGCGATAGAGTAGATAGGAAGTTTGCCTTGAATGATAGGTTGGGGTCGGTTTTGGGCAAAATAGGCTGATGGAGCAAACCCCGTCTCATGGTATATATCCAAAGCCTTCTCAATTCGGTAGCGATCATTTGAAGCGATACTTCCCATATACTCTGGGTCTAATGCATAGAGCATATCATAACTATCTTTTAGATTGTTTAACCCCTCTTGGGTTTTATCTTTGCTCTCTTGTGAGATAGTAGGTAACACGCTGATACCCTCAATCAAGACCTTGAGATAAAAACTGCTCCCACCGACAATTACAAGAGGCTTATTATCCTCTTGAGCTTTGGCGTATGCCTCTTGGTAGAGTGCGATAAACTCGGTCACATCAAAGGCTTGGTCAGGGTAGAGCACATCGATACCAAAGTGAGGTATGCCTTGGCGTTCTTCAAGAGTGGGTTTGGCTGAAGCGATATCGATCTCTTTGTAGATTGAGAGTGAGTCAAGTGAGAGGATATAACCATCTAGCCGTGATGCAATCTCAATTGAGGCTCCACTCTTGCCCGAAGCCGTAGCACCAATGATAGCGAGTTGTTTAATTTTTTCCATAACTGCAATAATAGCATAATTTATAAAATATTTTTTTTGCTTATACCAAACCTCTCTATATTTCGCTATAATCAAAAACTATAAAAATTATGAAGGATAGTTCATGACGCTAACGAAAGAAGAGCTTGATCAGTTTAATCGTGATGGATTTTTGCTTCTACGTAATTTTGCTTCTAGCGATGAGTGCAAAGCAATTTTAGAGGTAGCTAAGCAAGAGCTTGAAGCTAAAAGAGAACCCATTGAGAGTGAAGGAGAGTATCTTGAAGATGATGCACGTCAAGGTACGGTACGCAGGTTACGCCAAGTCTATGGACGCAGTGAGATATTTCAAAAATGGATGAAAAATGAAAAGATCCGCCCTATCTTAAAGCAGGTTCTAGGTGAAACCCCTGTTATTACCATTGCCCACCACAACTCGATTATGACCAAAATGCCTAAGCAGAGCTCTCAAACAGCGTGGCATCAAGATATCCGTTATTGGCACTTTGATAATGACAACTTAGTGAGTGTGTGGCTTGCATTAGGTGATGAGTATGATAAAAATGGAGTGTTGGAGTTTATTCCAGGTTCACACACACTGCAATTTAACCCTGAGCAGTTTGATAAGAAGCTCTACTTTTTGGATAACAAGACCAACCAAGCAATCATCAAGACTAAAGTAAGCTACGATCTTTGTCAAGGTGATGTGGTGCTCTTTCATGCCAAAACGCTCCACCGTGCCAATGCCAATATGACCAATAAAGCCAAAATATCGTTTGTCTATACCGTTAGAGGTATCTCAACAACACCAATCGAAGGGACGCGTTCAGAGAGAGTAGAAGATGTGATACTTGAGTAGAAGCACCCTACTCTCTATCACTGTCAATTGTGATAACAGTATGCACATTTCCTCGGGGGTTATAATCAGCAACAACCCGTATCCATTTGGGCTTGAGATTCTCTTTGAGCGTATCGTAGATCTCATTGGCAGAGTTTTCATGCGAAATTTCACGATTCATAAAGGAGTTGATATAGAGCTTGAGGGCTTTTAGCTCAATCACCTTTTTTTTGGGCGTGTAGCTAAGCTTAATGGTTGCAAAGTCAGGATAGCCTGAACGGGGACATTTGCACATAAACTCAGGTAGCTCTATATCAATAATGTAATCTTTTTTATGTTCATTTGGCCAATAGTTCTCTTTGGCATAAATATCAAATTGAACAATCTCTTTTTCACCGTATTTCATCTTTTTTCCTTAGTTGTGTTGAATCATTAGTTCTTTTTTACTGATTGGTCTTTTGATACCAAACCCTTGCATATAATCGACTCCAAGTTCATCTAGTCTCTCTTTTTGACTCTGCTCATCCACCCATTTAGCAACAGTTGTAATACTAAGCTCTTTACACATTTTTAATAAAGATGTAAAGAGTGCCAATGATTTTGGATCATCAATCCGTCGTACAAAGTCACGATCAAACTGCACCATATCAAATTGAAAATATTTAATATAATCAAAGGATGAACTTGAAGAGCCAAAATTGTCCATGGATATTCGTACCCCTTTGCTACGAATATACTCAAGTGTTTTGAGATAACTCTCTAGGTTGTGATGGGTATTTTTCTCATAAATTTCTATAATCATTCGAGAGGGATCAATTTTTTCCTTTTCAATAATCTCAAAAGCATTTTTCAAAAAACCTCTATCTCTCAGTGAAAAAGGGGAGATATTAAAACTAAGAGAGATAGAGTCATCAATAAGCGAAGCGGTATTAACTACCTGTTTAATCAATGAGAGATCATATATCTGTCCTAATCCTAAACGATTGACAATCGGCAGATACTCTCTAGGTAAAAGCTCTTTAGAGTCTCTTAGTATCATTTTGGGTGAGATGGTATAGATATCAACCCCTTGGGTTGCACTATTAAGCAAAGGACGAAATGTAAAAGAGAGAAATCGATTATAGAGTGCATCTTTGACCATCTCTTCAAGCTTTTGCTCTTTGTTTGAATCTGTAATGATCACTTTTGAATCTTGCTTATGTTCATCAAAGTTCTGTGTAATGGAGTCAATCAAAAATGAGAAGTCCTTATTATGATCTTGAGAACTTAAGACAACTGAAAAAAGATAATCTACTTCAATATCAGAAATTTCATGGTATTGATGAATAAAATTCTCTAAGATATTTTCTATCTCTTGAGTATCACGGTTAAGAGCAATCAAGAACTTTGTTCCTGTGTAGCGACCGATAATGGTATTGCTAACTCCATGATGGGTTAAAAAGATATCAAGGGCTTCAATAACATTACGCAGTACACTATTGACCTTTTCCATTCCGTAATTTCGATTCATCGTATCGATATTATTAATGACCAGTAGGGCAATACTTTTGGGCTTTTTACTCTTAACAATAGTTAAAAAAGCATTTTGATTAAATCCATCAGTCTCTTGATCCAACAAAGTTCCCTTGGTAGCCAATTCAAGCATAAAGTAGATAAAGTATATGGTTGAAAAGACAATTCCAGCGATAATCAAACTATCACGAATAGAAATCGTGATATCCGTATCTTGAATAAAGACAATATATCCCACAACAAAAATAAAAATAAGAGCAGGAACCCCTGCTCTTAGAGCGATTTTAAATCGTCGCTCACGCTCAAGCAAAGTAGAAAGAAGCATTAAACATCCAAGTGTTTCACATCTTTGGCGTGTGTTTCAATATAGTTTCGACGAGGTTCAACTTCATCCCCCATAAAGAGCGAGAAGGTTTCACTTGCCTCTTCAAAGTCATCAATGGTTACTTTAAGCAGTACACGATTTTCGGGATCCATAGTCGTCTCCCAAAGCTGCTCAGGGTTCATCTCCCCCAAACCTTTGTAACGTTGGATATAGACACCCTTATTGGCTTGTGTTTTGATCTGTTCAAGCAGTGCTACAAGATCTCTATCCACAAACTCTTGGGTTAAAAGCTCTTTTATATTGTCATTGATACTAATTGCCTCTTTGAAATGCGGGTTGCTAAAGAGTTCAGGTTCAAGTACAAACTCCTCTAGCCCCTCTTTAGTCTGAACGTAGAGGTGAATTTTGTTTTCACTGACCACTTGATTAAGAATATTGTATCCCAAATCTGCGATCATCTCTTTGATACGATCAAGTTTTGTCATAAAGTTCTCACCGTTAATCTCCTCTGCATTTTCAACAATGTATCGAATAAGCTCAGGAATAGAGTAGCGTTTATCAAGCTCATTAAGAGTCAGTTGATAGTATGAAACGAGTTTGAAGAGATGAATCAGGTCATTATCCCCCATCGTATGACTCTCAATTACCGAAATACCCTGCTCAATCAATAGATCATTTAATGCCTTGTCATCTTTGAGATAGATCTCATTCTTACCTTTTCGATAGAGGTAAAGGGGTGGCTGAGCCAAATAGAGGTATCCCTTCTCAATGACAGGACGTAAAAATCTAAAAAAGAAGGTCATCAAAAGGGTTTGAATATGGCTACCATCAACATCGGCATCGGTCATAATGATAACTTTATGGTATCTTAGCTTCTCTTCATCAAACTCATCACCAATACCACACCCCATCGCTGTGATCATATTTTTGATCTCATCAGATTTTAAAATCTTCTCAAGTCTAGCTTTTTCAACGTTAAGAATCTTACCTTTAAGGGGTAAAATTGCTTGGAAGACTCGGTCACGCCCCTGCTTGGCTGATCCCCCCGCGGAGTCTCCCTCGACGAGATAGATTTCACTTTGGCTTGGGTCTTTGCTTTGACAATCTGCCAATTTCCCTGGCAATGTTCCCACACTCATCGAATCTTTTCGTTTCACCAGCTCTTTGGCTCGTTTGGCCGCGTCTCTTCCTTTGGCAGCTAGAATCACATGAGCCATGATCGTTTTGGCTTCAAGGGGAGTCTCTTCTAAATATTTATTAAACTGCTCATAAAAAAACTTTTGTACCAGTGGGCGAACGTAGCTAGAACCCAATTTTCCTTTGGTCTGTCCCTCAAATTGAGGCTCAGGCACACGTACCGAGACGACGGCTACAAGCCCCTCTTTGGCATCATCTCCTGTGATCTTGGTTGATTTCTCTTTGGCATTGGCATTTTTGGAGATATATTGCGAAAGACTTCGTGTAATTCCTGCTCTAAATCCTGCCTCATGCGTACCCCCATCGGGTGTTTTGATGTTATTGACAAATGAAACGACCTTATCACTGTCGGCATTGCAGTACATAAAGGCGATATCCATCTCGATATCATCCGCACCTCCCGTAAAGAACTGCACCGTTGAGAGGGGCTCTTTTTTGTTCATATCCTCTACAAACTCTTTGATCCCACCCTCAAAGTGGTAGGTCTCTTTTTTGTCACTTCGAAGATCGCTAAAGATGATCTTGATCTTAGGGTTGAGGTAGGCAAGCTCTTTAAATCGTTTGGATAAAATTTCGTATTGAAACTCTACACTCTCTGTAAAGATACTATCATCAGGCCAAAACTCAATCTTAGTTCCTGCTCGGTTAGTTGTCCCTGTGACTTCCAATGGCTCTTGGGGAATACCTTTAGCAAAACTTTGGTTATGGATACTTCCTTCTCGTTTAACTTCAAGTTTAAGATCTTTGGATAGAGCATTAACCACCGATACACCTACCCCGTGCAGACCACCTGAGACCTTATAAGTATCTTTATCAAACTTACCCCCAGCATGGAGTACAGTCAATACTACGGTTGCAGCGGATATTTTTTCAGTTGGGTGCATGGATACAGGAATACCCCGACCGTTATCTTCAATAATTGCCGAACCCTCTTTGGTAAGCGTTACTTTAATCGTATCACAATATCCTGCCATAGCCTCATCAATGGAGTTATCAACCACTTCGTAGATTAGGTGATGCAGTCCTTTTGTTGAGGTATCACCAATATACATCCCTGGTCGTTTTCGTACTGCTTCAAGCCCTTTGAGGACCTTGATATTACTCGCTCCATATTCAGCCATAATTTCTCCAATTTACTATTATCGTTTTACTTGCTTCACCTCTTTAAGGTGAAGTCAATATTTTTCATTCAATGCATTCCCACCGAGGACGATGGGAACGAGTTTTATATACTCTAAAAAGATATATATTTTATCTAAAAAGTGGTTAATATTGGGTTAGAATTGTACCTTAGAGTGGGATATAGAGCATCAGTGCATACAAAAGCATCATAGCTACTAAAACAATAAAAGCAACACGATTAAAAATTGATGCAATTGATAACCCTAAATAGCCTAACAAAAGTGAAATATCAAGCAGCATTCCATAACTCTTTTGAGTACCAAGAAGAAAAAAATCTATTAGCCAACTGTCCAATATTCCACCTTGCCCGATGAGATGCAATCCAATGGAAAGAGGGTAAAAAAGTGTAAAGAGTATGCTTGTAAGTGGAGAACTTAGCTGAACCCATGAGGTGATATCAAAAAATAGATGCGTAATGGGCAACATAAAGAGGTAGATACCACTAGGAAAGAGTAGGATTTTAACTATTTTACTCTTAATGCCTTGGGTATAGTGATCAATCAAGTAAATATAAAAAACCCCCGAAATTGAAAACCAAAGAGCCAAAGAGACAATGAGCTTAGGAAAGAGTGCCAATAGAGCCAAAACAACCACCAATAAAAACTCAAAACTAATCACTCTAAAACCCATCACCAATGCTATCCATGCAACAATTAGCATGGCATAAGAGCGTAGTAAAGAGGGTGGCATCTCTACAAAATAGGTATAAAATCCTAAAGCAATTAAAACGACAAAACCAATATCAATAAAGGCATGACGATAGGGGAAGTGTCGCTTTTGCATGGGGTGATAGAGTATCCAAATAAGAAAAAAGATCACCGATGAGAGGATGCTCAGGTGCAGTCCACTTAGGGCAATGAGGTGACTGATTCCTAGTGTGCCTACCTTATCTCTAAACTCCCGTGAGAGTGGAGTAGCAAGATAGATGGCAGAAAAGAACTCTCTTATCTCAGGGTGTGTATGTTGCGATTCAATACTATCTTTGAGGGTGTCTTTTAAAGTGTTGTTATCGGAAAATTTGACCTCTTTAATATAGCCTTTGATAAAAAATCCACTTAGATACTCACGAAAACTGATCTTTTGAGTGGGAAAGATTTGAATACGCACATTAGCATGGCTAAAATCTTGATCACGGGCAGATAGATAAAGCGTTAAATCCTCTTTTGTATGGAGTTTAAGCAGTTTATAAGAGCCATACTTCCCCTCTTTGGGGTATTGCTGAAGCACTTTAGCAGTGGTAAAGAAAAAGGGTTTTGAGATAAACTCTTGGTATTGGCTGTAGAGAAAACCCAAACGCAAGAATATAATAAGAAGCATCGCAGCCACAAAAATCAACAACTCTCGATAATCCAAAAAAAGAGGTGGTTTTTCTAACTCCATTAAATAACCTTATTAGCTGTAGGTGCGACCATGTCGCACGATAAAATATTAAATGTGTGACACGGTCACACCTACTAAATTGGAGGCATACTAATCGTACCCTCGCTCATATCGATACTGTTCTCATCAAATACAATCTCTTCAGGGGTAGAGCCATAGACCTTATCGACAAAGCGGGTAAAACGTTTTTGAAAGACTAGCTCCACCGTTCCTGTAGGACCATTTCTCTGTTTACCGATAATCAGTTCGGTCTCCTCTTCGGGTTTGGTTCTGTATTCACTCTTGTAATCTTTCCCTTCAGCCTTGGCTTTCATCTCTTTTTCTTTTTCCTTAGCTTCACGGTAGACATCATCTCGGTAGACAAAGAGAATGATATCGGCATCTTGCTCAATGGCTCCCGACTCCCTAAGGTCACTTAGCATGGGTCGTTTGTTATCACGGCTCTCTAACCCACGGTTGAGCTGTGAAAGAGCGATAATAGGGATTTCTAGCTCCCTTGCGAGCTGTTTGAGCCCCCGTGAGATCTCCGATATCTCTTGTTGACGCGATTCGGAGTTCTCTCCACTCATAAGCTGTAAGTAGTCGATAATTGCCATGCTAATCTCTGGGTGTTGGGACTTTAGCTTTCTAAGTTTACTACGCACATGGTGAATGGTAGCATACCCGCCATCATCAACAAAGAGTTTTTTCTTTGCCATGGAATCCGTGGCATTGGCAAGTCTAGCCCACTCATCATCGTTAAGATCCCCCACACGCAGATTTTGCAAAGGAATGGAGGTTTTGGCAGAGAGGAGTCTGAGCATCAACTGCTCTCCTGGCATCTCAAGAGAAAAGATCGCCACTCCTTCATCCCGTTCAATGGCTTTAAGTGCCATATTAAGAGTCAGTGCGGTTTTTCCCATCGCAGGACGTGCGGCAACGATGACCAAATCCCCTTTACCAAATCCACTCGTTTTATCGTTAAGGTTTTTAAACCCTGTATCGGTACCGATCAATTTGGAGTTGCCTAACTCTTTGAGGCGGTTGATCTCATCAAGCATTGAAAGCGTCATATCTTTGGAGTCTCTAAAGTCTTGATTGGTGCTGTTTTGCGTAATTTCGTAGAGCTTTTTCTCTACCAAATTCATTACATCAATAGCAGGGAGGTCATCCTCAATAGTAACTTTACGAATCTCAGTTGCCAAGGTTGCAAGCAGACGTTTGGTTGATTTAGCCTTGATCTCATCCATATAAGAATTGGTGTTGGTAATGGGGTTGGATGAGAGAATATCGAGCATCGAGGCTTCATCAAATTGTTTATTTTTAATAAGTATCTGACGCAAAAACTCATCATCAATGGGCTTCTCGTCGCTTGAAAGATCCCCCATCGCCTCAAAGATATGCTGATGAAAGGGTAGATAAAAGTCGTGGCTGTTTAGCCGTGAAGCGACCTCTTCGTAAGTATTGGGATCAAACAAAATCGATGAGAGTACAGCTCGTTCAATGTTTAAATTGTATAAATTCTCTTGCAATATTTTTCCTAACTATTGAGTCTCGTTCCCAAGCTCTGCTTGGGAATGCATATTGGAAATTGAAAAGTTAATAGGCACTCTACCTTAAATAAGGTTAAACGAGAAAATATTTTTAAAATTATACACTATTTTTGGCAAAGTTCTCTACTTCAGATATAAATCGATCGACCAACTCACCCTCAGGGAGCTTGGCTATCACCTCACCTTTGACCATAATAAGTCCTGAGTTTTTACCGTACGCAATTGCTACATCAGCGTGTTTGGCTTCCCCAATGGCATTAACGGCACACCCCATTACTGAAATATCCAAAGGCTCTTTGATATGGGCGGTGCGTTTTTCAACTTCCGCTACAGCACTTACCAAGTCGGCTTCAATCCGTCCACAGGTTGGACAGGAGATAATATTAACCCCCTCACGGCTTCGCCCACTGTCTTTGATAATCGCTTTGCCTACTTTGATCTCCTCTTCAAGCTCTCCCGTGATGGAAACTCGCATCGTATCGCCAATTCCATCAAGCAGCAGTGCTCCAAGTCCAATAGCCGATTTAATGGTTGCATGAAAGATCGTACCTGCCTCCGTTACACCCAAATGAAAGGGGTAATCAACTTGTGGGCGTAGCATTCGGTACGCCTCCACGGTGCGATCGACATCACTGGCTTTCATCGATACTTTGATATCCTCAAAGCCTAGATCCTCTAAAAATTTAATGTTATAGAGAGCTGATTCAACCATCCCTTTGGCAGTAGCCCCGTAACGATTTTCAAACTCTTTTTCAAGAGAGCCTGCATTGACACCAATACGAATCGGAAGATTTCGCTCCTGACACGCTTTAACGATCTCTTTGACTCGTCCCTTCTCACCAATATTTCCAGGGTTAAAGCGGATACAATCGACCCACTTGGCAGCTTCGAGTGCTAATTTGTAGTTAAAGTGAATATCGGCTACTAATGGAATAGATATCTGCTCTTTGATTGCTTTTAAAGCAAGGGCATCTTCCATATCGGGTACAGCCACACGGACAATATCACACCCTGCAAAGTGCAGACGATTGATCTGCTCTACAGTAGATTTCACATCTTTGGTATCAGAATAAGTCATCGATTGAACCGAGATAGGAGCATCACCCCCTACGGCAACATCACCGACATATATTTTTTTGGTTGGGTATCGTTCTTTCATATTCTCTTCATTTATTGTTTATTTTTGACGGTGCGTCGGGACGCACCCTACGAATGGAAATATTATACCCTAAAAAGTTTATGAAAAATCAACGGGATCCATATCGATATCAATATCGTTGCTATAGACAAAACGCAAGGCTTTAAGGAGTGCAATGCGTTTGGAGGAACGCAGTAAAATATTGTATCGAAACTTATTGGCAACACGTTCTATGGCATTTTTCCCATACCCTACTATCTCTATATCTTCAATATTTTGAAGCTTTTGAAGGGTTTGGTTCATGATCTCCACCGCTTTGGTCTCATTTTTATGCGAGATCAAAATGCGTGCAAGTGATACAAAGGGGGGATAGAGCTCTTTAACAAACTCTAGCTCATCTTTGATAAAGGCTTCGTAGTTATCTAGGTATTGAGCAAAAAATTCACTATTGGCACTCTCTATTATCACCGTTGCCTCTTTGGCTCGTCCGCACCGACCACTAAGTTGCTGTAGCAAGCTCATAGCCTTTTGAGAAGCACGGTAGTCTGCCATTCCTAAAAGATAATCTACTCCTGTAATAATGCCAAGGGTAATATTGGGATAGTCGTGTCCTTTGCTCAGCATCTGTGTTCCAACCAATAGATCGCTCTCCCCTTGTTCAAAACGATCAATCGCTTTTTGAAGCTTATTGGCAGTAGTAATGCTATCTTTATCAAACTGCTCTATAGTAATATCACTAATAGCCTCTTGGATCATCGATATTGCTTCGACTGTACCGATGCGTTGGTTGCTTAGAGGGGAGTGTCCACACTCCTTGCACTCAGTTATAATGGGTTCAGTATAATTGCAGTAGTGGCACTTAAGCAAGCGATGTTTGGCATGCAGTGCCATTCCCACCGAGCAAAAGGGGCACTTGTGGGTAGTACCGCAAGCGTTGCAGTAGAGGTATTTAAAATTAGCTCGTGTGGGGATAAAGACAATGCTCTGGTTACCACTTTGGTAGTTTTGATAAATGGTTTTGAGTATGGCGTTATCAATGCTGTTATTAGAAGGTGCTTTAAAGATATAACGCTTTTGGGTTTTGATATAGGGCTCTTTGAGATGGACAACGGGGAGTTTATAGTAGGAGTTGAGCGAAGGAGTAGCAGAGACAAGCAACACTTTGACTTTAAGCCGATCTCCCATCAAGAGTGCCACATCACGGGCATTGTAGCGTGGATTGGAGGCAGATTTATAGCTATCATCATGTTCCTCATCCACCACGATGAGTCCAATATTATTTAGAGGCAAAAAGAGTGCAGAACGTGCTCCTGCAACAATGCGTACTGTACCATTGGCAATATCTTCGAGTATCTGCTCTTTTCGTTTTTTGGTTAGCTTGGAGTGCCAGATAGCAACTGCATCTCCAAAGTAGTGTTCCAATCGTTTACCCATTTGAGGGGTAAGATTGATCTCGGGCATGAGTAAAATAGCCTGTTTGCCCTCAGATAGTGTATCAGCAATCAAGGTAATGAAAACTTCACTCTTTCCGCTACCTGTTACACCAAAAAGAAGGGATTTTGGGTGGGTTTGAATTTCGTTGTAAGCTTTTTGTTGAATAGGCGTTAATGTGGGTCGTAGGGTGCAATTTATTGCACCATTTTTAGAGAGTTTAGAAACTTTGTTTTGGCGGTGCGTCGGGACGCACCCTACAAAAGGTACAAAGAGAGCCAAGGCTTTGGATAGTGTTGTAAAATAATAGGAGGCAATAAAATGAGCAATCTCAATTTGAAAGGAGGAGTAATATTGTTCATGGATAGAAAGAATCTCTAATGCTTCAAAATCAGTTGGTTTTTCAACTTTTTGAATAATAGTAGCTTTTTTAATGGTAGAGTTAAAGGGTACTTCAATAAGTGTACCTAGTGAAATTTTATTTTTGGAGTAGTAGGTTAAATAAGGTGCCCTTGAGTTAACAAGAGCAACTTGATAATAGAGCAATTTCTAATCTTCTAGTTTGGCACACTCTCCAGCAGAACATATAAGTTTATTGCTTCCAAGTGTAAAAGTAGCTGTTGTCCCATTAGGCAAAGTATATTTATACGTGGAGTTATTCTCTCTTGTCCAGCATCCATCACTTTCACCAAGGGCAGAACAGTTTTTCATAGGATAGTTTAAAACATCATTTCCTGTAGTTCTAAATGTACTAAAAGCATAATCACCGTCACCTAAATCACCGATAGCGGTAAACTGCCCCTTTAAAATTCTTTTTTGCTTTTCAGCAGAAATTGCACTACGTACTGATGCTAAGGTTGTTTTGGCCTTTGCAATTTGTGCATCATCTCTACTCATTGCTAATCTTGGTAACGCTACAGCAGCCAAAATACCAACAATAACAATCACAAAAACAAGTTCTACCATTGAAAATGCTTTTCTATACTTTTTCATACTGTCCACCTTTGCACTCTATTTAAAAATCATATACTCTACTATCGCCATTAACGCTTAATAAACCACCTGCTAATCTTTGTTTGACTATATCAGTTATTGTAAGAGCTTCATCCTCCACATTAAAACTAATAGCTTTAGAAGCTATTGTAAGATCACTCTTTTTAGCATTCCATGTCATTGTTACAACCTCTGAACCATCACAAAGATAGATTAACTCTTTGCCATCTGTCATTGTCTCTGTAGGTTGGTTGGATAGTCCACTTTTTTGCGACACACCTAACTTGACATTAGTAAGATAAGAGAGTTGTTTAGTTTTGAAAGTGACATAACCATATTTTGTATAATTCCCAGACAATTCCAGTACCAATTGACTAATCTCATGGATACATATTGTTGATGCAGCCTCATTACGAGATACGGTAAACTTAGGTAAGGCAACCGTAGTCAAAATGCCAATGATCACAACAATAAAAACCAATTCAACCATTGTAAATGCACTTTTCATAATACCCACTGCTTTCAAAATTCAATGAATATATCAAAACATTTCAACATATCATCAAATTTTATCTGAGTAAGAGTCTAAAAAACTCTTACTCTATGATACTCTTAAAACTTTACAGACTTAAGTTTACCTTGCTTAGTAAATACACTACCAGCTAGTTTATCAATAATAATCTCTTGCATATTAGCAGGATCATCAGCAGTTGGTGTACTTGGATCATAAGTAGCAGTTACTGGCTGGACATCCAATGTAGCATTAGCATCATGGAAATTAAACTTAGCAACTTCCATACCTGCACAAGTATATATTAAACCAGCAGTAGAACCTAAAGTACTACTTAAGTTAGCATCTGTTACAGCAAAACCTTTTTCAGCAGTTGTATCAACTGTTACGTTTGTTACCTTAGACAAGTTTCTTGCTTGGAACTTAGCTTTACCTAATTTAGTATATTGCTGTGATAATTCACTTACAAATTGACCAATTTCATGTACACAAGTTGTAGCTTCTGCATCATCTCTAGTAGCTGCCAATTTTGGAATAGCAACCGCTGCCAAAATACCAATAATAACGATAACGAAGATCAATTCGATCATTGTAAAACCTTTTCTCATAAAAGACTCCTTGAAAAATTAAATTTTAGTTAGTTCAATAACTAACTATCCATATTGTATCAGTTGTAAGCTTATAAAGATATTAAATGTAGGGTGGGTTTGTTAACCTACCAAATGTTTTGAGGTGAAATAATATTAAAGGTGGGCTGGCAAGCCCACCCTACGGTTATATTGAATCAAGTGTCTCTATCAGTAACTCTATCTCATCTTCATAACTGTTGGACTTTTTGGCTATTTTAAGATAGGCTTTGAGTAGGTTTGAGGGGTTGTTGTCGCGTCCAAAGACAATACCCGACTCTTCTAGGTCTTGGATGATAAAATCGGCAAAATCCTCTTCGAGTGTGATCTCGTAGCGATTGCCTGAAACGGTAAGGCTAAGTTTTTTCATTTAAGTATACTCCTTTAGGCTTCTAGAAGCTCTTCAACTTTTTGGATTAAAATATCAATCTGTTCATCTTTTTGTTCAAGCTCCTCTTGAAGCTTTTTAATCAGCTCTTGTTGCTCTTTTTGATCAAATGATGGATTGGCTAAACGTTTTTTGAGTTTTGCATTTTCGAGTTTGAGCAGTTCATAATCACCGATAAGCTCTTCGATCTTCTTTTGCAATCTCTCTAGTGCTGAGGACATCTTGGCACCTTTTTACTTATATAGTTTTGTTATAATATCCAAAGATTAATTAAAAAAAGGGCAACCACAAGGGATTGCCCCTACGTATTGTGCGTTAAATATAAAAATAAGGTATATATAGATGTCAAAATTCCAACTCAACAGTGAATATCAACCCTCGGGCGATCAACCCCAAGCGATTGAGAGCCTCTCTGCTTCGATTAAAGAGGGCAATAAATTTCAAACCCTTTTGGGGGTAACAGGGAGCGGAAAGACCTTTACGATGGCAAATGTGATTGCTGCGTACTCCAAGCCCACACTCATTATGACCCACAACAAAACATTGGCTGCCCAACTCTACAGTGAATTTAAAAGCTTTTTTCCTCATAATCATGTGGAGTACTTTATCAGCTACTACGACTACTACCAACCCGAAGCCTATATTCCACGCTCTGATCTCTTTATCGAAAAGGATAGCTCGGTCAATGAGGAGCTTGAACGATTGCGTCTTAGTGCTACGGCATCGCTTTTAAGCTATGATGATGTCATTATCATTGCATCCGTTTCGGCCAATTATGGTTTGGGTTCGCCCGATGAATATAAAGAGATTGTTCAAAAGCTCGTGGTAGGCGAGGAGTATCACCAAAAAGAGCTTTTACTTAGACTCGTCGATATGGGATATAAACGAGAGGATAACTACTTTGATGTAGGAAACTTTAGGGTTAATGGCGAGATTATCGATATCTACCCTGCCTACAACCATACCGATGCTTTGCGTGTGGAGTTTTTTGGGGATGAGATTGAAGCGATCTATAGCTTTGATGTACTCACCAATAAAAGAATCGAAGATCTAAAAGACATTACCATCTTTGCCACAAGTCAATTTATTGTATCTAAAGAGCGATTAGCCAAAGCCATTAAAAGCATTGAAGTTGAACTGGGCGAACGGCTGGAGTATTTTAAGACCCAAGATAAAATCGTAGAGTATCAACGCCTCAAACAGCGAGTGGAGTTTGATCTGGAGATGATGGAGACCACGGGAATGTGCAAAGGGATCGAGAACTACTCTCGCCACCTAACGGATAAAAAAGAGGGGGAGACTCCCTATACCATGCTCGATTATTTTGAAGCGATGCACAAAGATTATTTGGTGATTGTCGATGAATCTCACGTCTCTTTGCCTCAATTTCGCGGAATGTATGCAGGGGATCGAAGCCGTAAAGAGGTACTGGTAGATTATGGATTTAGACTGCCCTCAGCTCTGGATAACCGACCACTCAAAATTGATGAGTATATCTCCAAAGTACCTCATTTTTTGTTTGTTTCGGCTACGCCTAATGATTACGAGATGGAACATTCATCCATAGTGGCAGAGCAAATTTTGCGTCCTACAGGACTGCTTGATCCTGTGATTGATGTAGTCGATAGCAAATACCAAGTCGATCACCTCCATGATGAGATCAAAAAGGTGATTGTCAAAAATCAACGGGTGCTAGTAACGGTGCTAACTAAAAAGATGGCAGAGGAGCTAAGTAAATATTATAATGAGTTGGGACTCAAAGTCAAATATATGCACTCAGATCTTGATACCGTGGAGCGTAATCAAATTATTCGCTCACTTAGAGCAGGAGAGTTTGATGTTTTGGTAGGTATTAACTTGCTACGAGAAGGATTGGATATTCCCGAGGTCTCACTTGTGGCAATTTTGGATGCGGATAAAGAGGGGTTTTTACGCTCGCTTACTTCGCTGATCCAAACCTCAGGACGAGCCGCCCGAAATGCTGATGGACGAGTCATCATGTACGCAGCCAAAACCACCCATTCAATGGCTGAGACCATCCGCATCACGCAAGAGCGTAGAGCCAAACAGATAGAGTATAACAAAATCCATAATATTACACCCAAAACCACCATACGAAAGATGGATGAGAATCTAAAATTAGAAGACCAAGCCAATATCTATAATAGTAGAAAAAAACTCGAAAAGATGCCCAAGTCTCAAAAAGATGCCCTGATGAGAGAGCTTAAAGCCAAGATGCTTCAAGCGGCTCAAAAGTTGGAGTTTGAAGAGGCGGCACGTTTGCGGGATGAGATCGCCAAGATTAAGAAGCTCTAATGAACTTTTGCATAGAGCAAAGAGCGTAGAGCAAAAAATCAAAAAGCTCTTAGCTCTAGGCTCTCTGCTCTTAGCCTATTCTTGCTATAATCATACTAATTTAAAGCATAGGGAAAACAATGGATCTAAACGCACCGCAGTTATATTTTAATAGAGAGCTTTCATGGTTACGTTTTAATACGCGTGTGATTGCTCAAGCACTCAATGGGAATCTACCCCCACTTGAACGACTCAAATTTATTGCCATCTACGGTACCAACTTGGATGAGTTTTATATGATTCGTGTAGCAGGGCTCAAAAGCCTCTTTGGAGCAGGCGTGCAAGAGAGTGGTCCTGATAAACTCACCCCCTTTGATCAACTAAGCTACATCAACGAGTACATCCATAAAGAGCAAAAGGTACTTGAAAGTTCGTATCTCTCTATTATTGATGAGCTTAAAAAAGAGCATGTTTACATTCAAGATTATGCTAAAATTCCCTCAAAATACAGAACTCAAGTCGAGAAGATATTTTTTGAAGAGATCTATCCTGTCATTATTCCTATTGCTGTGGATTCGACTCACCCCTTCCCTCATCTTAATAACCTAAGCTTTGGTCTTGCACTCAAACTTAGCGATGCCAATGGAAATATCAAACATGGGCTTGTGCGTATCCCAAGGGTATTGCCACGATTTATTGAAGTAGAGCATCTCTTTATTCCTATCGATTCCATTGTCGAACACTTTATCTCCGAACTCTTTCCTGGGTTTAAAAAGGTGGTTTCAACTACCTTTAGAGTAACTCGAAATGCTGATATTGATATTGAGGAAGAAGAAGCCGATGATTTTTTGGAGATTCTTGAAGAGGGACTACGATCACGAAATAAAGGAAGCTTTGTACGATTGGAACTACTTAAAAAGAGTGATGATGACCTAGTAGAGTTTCTAACCCGTCATTTGGGGCTAAGTGATCACGATATCTACTACTACAAAAACATTCCTCTTGATCTAGGGAGCTTGTGGCAGATTGTGGGTAATAAAGAGCTTTCGCATCTCACGCTTCCTAGCTATAAACCCAAAACACTGCCCCCTTTTGATAGCAACAGTGATGATATTTTTAAAGCCATTGAGAATCAAGATGTGATGCTCTATCACCCCTATGAGAGTTTTGATCCTGTGGTCAAGTTTATTAAACAGGCTTCACTTGATAAAGATACGATCTCCATTCGTATGACACTCTACCGTGTGGGTCCAAACTCTCCTATTGTCAAATCACTGCTCAGTGCCATTCAAAACGGTAAGCAGGTAACGGTTTTGGTAGAGCTAAAAGCCCGATTTGATGAGGAGAACAACTTGCAGTGGGCCAAACTGCTCGAAGGTGCTGGGGCTCATGTGGTCTATGGGATACCAGGATTTAAGGTTCATGCCAAGATAGCCCAAGTGATCAAACGAGAGGGGAACACTCTTAAATCCTATCTGCATCTAGCAACAGGAAACTACAATCCTTCCACGGCTCGAATCTATACCGATATCTCCTACTTTACAACCAAAGAGAGTTTTAGCCAAGATGCAACCAAGTTTTTTCACTTTCTAACAGGTTTTTCGAGTCATGTTAAATTGAATAAACTCTTTATGTCCCCTACGCAGATCAAACCCAAACTTTTGGAGCTGATTGAAAATGAAGCCCAAATGGGCAAAGAGGGGCATATTATCCTAAAATCCAACTCACTTGTCGATCAAGGGATTATCAAAGCTCTCTACAAAGCTTCACAAGCAGGGTGTAAAATCGATTTGATTATCCGAGGAATCTGCTGTTTGGTACCCAATATCAAAGGAATAAGTGAAAACATTACCGTTCACTCCATTATCGGAAAATATCTGGAGCATCCACGTATCTACTATTTTAAAAATGACACTTTCAAAGCCTATATATCAAGTGCAGATCTGATGCCACGAAACCTTATTCGACGGGTTGAGCTGATGACCCCTGTAGAAGAGGCATCTCTTGTAGAGAAAATAGTACATATTTTAATATTGCAACTTAGTGACAATAGTTTGCGTTGGGTGCTTGATCGTAAAGGTAATTACAATAAGGTAGAGTCAAGCAATAGTGTTATCAATAATCACGATGAGCTTGAGATCTATACCAATAAAGTAGAACAAAAAAGTAAAAAGATTAATAACAACTATGTTGAAAAATTAGCAAGAAAGTTATTAGAGGAGAGTTAACCCTCCTCTCTAAATATCTCACCATGTCAACCCAAACCAACCACAAAAAAGTCCTCTCCATTGCCCTGCCTGCGGCTGCGAATGCCTTATTGGATATGCTGCAAGTCATTATTGACCTTTTTATGGTGGGGCGGATTTCGAGCTATGCGATTGCAGCAGTGGGGCTTGGATTGCAAGCATTGATGATAATGTATGCACTTTTAGGGCTTTTTCATATCGGTACGACGGCAGTTCTCTCACGTTATGTGGGTGCTGGATCGATGAAGAGAGCATCATTTGCTCTTAGTTCGATACTTCGTTTTGGGATATTTGCATCGATTGGGGTTACTCTTATTTGGTTTGTTTTTGCACCGCAGCTCTATATCTGGTTTGGTGTTGCTTTGGAGGTGGTGGATCTTGGTTTTGATTATGTGATGGTACTCACTTTGATGATGCCCTTTATTATATTTAAGCTTATCTTTGTTTCAGCATTGAATGCTTATGGTGATACCAAAACGCCCTTTTTGATCAAAAGTGTTGCTATTGTTCTCAATATCATGCTCAACTATCTCTTTATCTTTGAGCTTGGTTTGGGTGTGATGGGAGCAGCGATTGCTACAGTGATGGTCAATATCCTAGAGGTAGCCATCTACACCACACTATACATCAAGCAAAAAAGCCCCTACATACCCATGTGGCACTACTCCAAACGACTTATCAAAAAGATGGTACGCATAGGATTTCCAACCTCTATTGAGCGTACCCTCTCGATGAGTTCGTATATGCTCTTTAGTTTGATTATTGCTGGCTATGGGACACACGCTTTTGCAGGGTATCAGCTAGGATTGCGAATTGAAGGCTTGGCGTTTATGCCAGGTCTTGGGTTTATGATTGCAGGAATGACGCTCGTGGGTCAAGCTTTGGGAGCCAAAAACCCTACCCAAGCCAAAGCCGATGCCCTGCTCGTACTTCGTTACACAATGCTTATGATGGGAATACTCAGCATCTTTATGGTCACTGCACCCGAAGTTATTGCACGCCAATTTAGCGATGATGCTCAGACCATTGCCCAAGCAAGTATCTATCTTATCATTGTTGGACTCTCTCAAATACCTTTGGGAATGCAATTTGTACTTTCAGGTGTGCTAAGGGGAGCAGGAGATACCAAGACCACACTCACGATTAATCTGCTCACACTCTGGTTTATACGTATTATTCCTGCATTTGTGTTGAGTTACTATTTTGAAAATATTATATTTGTTTATCTAGCAATGATTAGTGATACATTGATAAAAGCGATAATACTTTGGATAGTGTTTAATCGAGGAGAATGGCAAAAGATTAAATTGTAGTTATCACACCAAAGGGTGTGATAGGGTTATCTGGAAAAACGCAGCTTGCCACCGCATTTCCAGTCATCAAACTTGATACAAGAACGAACCACAATGGCAAATGGTTTATCCTTATGAGAAAAATTAATATAGGTTAGGCGTGAAGCCTCTTTTTTGATCTTATCGGTAGTATCTTGGTCAATCTCATGCGTGACATCAAGAATCTTTACATCATCCCAATTGATACTGTATCGATTGACCCTCTGGGCAACATCTTTCCAGTTACTGCTGATACCATCAAGCTTTTTATAGTAACGCATCTTGCTTCGGTTTGGATCAGACTTTCTACCTGTCATGGTCTCACGAATCTTAACAAACTCATCATAGCTTGGAGCTACCCCATTAATATAGATGGAATGATTGTTGTCTCTAAAACTTGAGAGTACAACTTCCTCTAAGCTCTCTTTTTCAGCTACATCACTTTGTGAATCAGCTGAAGTTCCTGCTGCTAGTAGTAGACTTGATGATGCCAAAGAGACAAACGCCAATGTAGATAAAAACTTTCTCATATAACTCTCCTTTTTGAAATATATATATGAAATTCTAACATATTTATATTATAAAATAAGAATATTTGCTAAATTTAAATAAAAATAATTTATATATAAGCACTATTTTGTACTATAATTTAAATTGTGTATAATATGGGTAAGATATTAGAAGGTATTATGATGTTTAAAACGTTTTCTATTATACTTTTGTTGATACTTTTATCATCTTGTTCAATGAAATCACGCACGACTCCCTATCTACCTATTGTCAAAAAAGCGATGAAAAGAGCCACCCCCGTAGGACAACGTATACTCTCAACAGCACATACTATGGCGTATGAAAACCCCAAAGTAGTACGGGGTTCATGTTGGGACTATATCAATGCTATCTATATTCGTTCAGGCTATGGGATCAAGAAAAGCGTAGTCTTTAAAGGTTCTAAACGTGGTTCCTATGCCCCTATTGACATGATCGAATCGGGGGATTGGCTCTATCATATTAACCACGAATATAAAGGTGTAGAGCATAGTGGTATCTTTATTGACTGGATTGACTTGGAAAAGAGAAAAGCCTTAATGCTCAGTTATAGAGGAGGGAAGTCTTGTGAACCTGCTCGATATAAGATCTATACCTTAACAAGTGTCTATAATATTAAAAGAGGCAGAGGGTAAAATCTTTATAAGTTACTACAAATAAAATAAAATATTGAAAGTTTATAGAAAAATTAGGTAAAATAATAAAAGCTAAATCAGGAGCTACTCATCTTGAATACCCCAATCACACAAAACTCTTCTTGCACTGCTACATTTGATATGAATCTTAGTTTCGTTTCAGTAACACCTACTTGGTTAGAGGAGTATGATATAGATGATTCCGTTATGGGTAAAAATCTTTATAGTGTACTGCCTCATCTTAATCAATCATCCAAAAAGCAATATCAACAGGCACTCAAAGGTGAAGAGAGGCATATTGATAAAGAACTCTTTATTGACACGCAAGGCAATAAAAAGTTCTTTACCCACACTATTTCACCCATCTATCAAGAGGATAAAATTATTGGAATAAAACTTTCAACTCGCAATATCACAAAAGAGACTCAACAAAATATTCAAAATATAGAGCTTCTAAAAGAGCTTCAAAGTTGTAAGGATAGCTATTTTGCAACCTATATCTTTCAATATACACATGATGGAGTGTTGATTACCAATGCTCATAATAAAATTGTAGCGGTTAATGGTGCCCTAGAACAGATGAGCGGCTACAGTTTGGAAGAGCTCAAAGATAAAAATCCAAAAATTTTCAAGTCTGGATGGAAAAAAGATAAATTTTACAAAGAGATGTGGCAGATACTCCTTGAGCATGATATGTGGCAAGGGGAGGTGGTGAATCGACACAAAAATGGAAATATTTTTACGGTAAATCTCTCTATTTTTGTCATTAGAGATCCAAAGAGAAAGATTAAAAACTTTATCAGTATCTCAAGTGACATCACTCAAACCAAAGACCAAGAGAAAAAAATTGAACAATTAGTCTACTATGACTTCTTAACCAAACTCCCCAATAAGTCTCTCTTTAGAGAAAAAGTTGAAACACATATGAAACCCAAAAATCAATTTGCGATATTGATGATTGATATCTACCGTTTTAAATTGATCAATCAATCCATTGGTTATCAAGAGGGTGATTATATGCTCTATGAGTTTAGTAAAAGATTGATCCAAATTGTGAGTAAATATGATGCAATAGCTGCCCGTTTTGAAGGGGATGAGTTTGCCATTATGATGCAGTATGAAGATACACTTGATATATCGTATCTAGCCAATGAGGTTATGCATTTAAGTAAAGAACCAATAAAAAGCAATCATTTGGCTGTTAATATATTTTCCAATATCGGTATTGCCCTCTATCCGCAAAACTCGACAAGCTATGATGAGCTGATGCAGTATGCCAATCATGCTCTACACAAATCAAGAGAGCGGGGCAAAGGAAGATATGGTTACTACAGTGACAATATGAACCAAGAAGCACGCTATCGACTTGAGATTGATATGAATCTCTACAATGCTATTAGTAATAATGAGTTTTATCTTGTCTACCAACCCAAATACTCGACTAAAGCTCAAAAAACGATCAGTTGTGAGGTCTTGATACGCTGGAAAAACTCTCAATTTGGAAACCTAAATCCCGATCAATTTATACCTATTGCCGAAGAGAGTGAATATATTGTTGCAATTGGTTCGTGGATTGTCCAACAGGCACTGTGTGACCTCAAAGAGATACAGCGTATTGACCCTGATTTTACTATGGCAATCAACGTTTCAAGCAAGCAGCTTGAGGATGAAGATTTTATCAATACACTCAAGCATAATATTTACAATAATGGTATTGATCCTTCAAAAGTTGAACTTGAGATTACCGAAACCGCACTGATGAGTGATATGGACAAAGCCATTAAGGTATTAGAGGAGATCAAATCTTTGGGAGTCAAACTGGCAATTGATGATTTTGGTACAGGCTACTCATCCATGAGCTATCTTAAAAGATTACCTATTGACACACTTAAAATTGATCGAGAGTTTATCAAAGATCTTCATAATGATCATGAGAGTCAAGCCATTGTCAATGCAATTATCTCTTTGACTAAGCTTTTTAATCTCAAAAGTGTGGCTGAGGGGGTTGAGTATATTGAAGATAAAGAGTTTTTAGAGTCTATTGAGTGTGACTATCTTCAAGGTTACTATATCAGCAGACCTCTCCTACTTGATGATCTACTCTATTTTATTACTCAATAAACATCCATGATGAAAAATGTGAGTTTAATCATTTTGAGAGCTTATATTTAGGCTATTTTATGTATACTGTAAAAAAATTGGGAGGTAAAAATGAAAAAACTACTCTTAGTCTTACTGATAAGTTTTGCAAGTGCAGATGTTAATTGGGTGAGTTCTTATGAGGAGGCAAACAAAGCCAATAAGCCTATTTTTGTCTATATTGCCCAAAAAGGGTGTCCTGCTTGTGCCTATATGGATAAAACACTAGAAGATTCAAAGATCTATAACTATCTTAACAAGCACTTTGTATCGTATAAACAGTATAGGTATGAAAAAAACCAACTCCCTGCTCATCTTCATGCTACTAAAACGCCTACTTTACATTTTTTGGGCAGTGATGGTAAAAAATTGATTGATTCATATAGTGGAGGCAAAGGAGTGGAGAGCTTTTACGACCTGCTTCAAGATGCTAAAGCAAGTGTAAAATAATACTAGATAAGCATTGTTGTGAGTTTTGTCACGATAAATCCACCCACAATAAGCCAGATAAACATCGCCCCTGCCGTATAGAGTGGCGCAAGCCCCAAGCCTTTGAACTTAGAGAATATTGTTCCCATACCCAAAGCAGTCATTGCCATAGTAAGTAAAAAGGTATCGATTTCATTAATAATATTGACAATATTCGAAGGTACAATCCCCAATGAATTAAACCCAGCCACGGCGATAAAGTAAACCGCAAACCAAGGAATAACAAGTGGTACATTACTCTTGCTACCACCTATCTTTTTGGTTTCATAGCTTAAATAGAGCCCTACAATAATGAGCATAGGGGCAATCATAATGACCCGTGTCATCTTGACAATGACCGCAGCATTTGCCATCTCATCAGAAGCCCCCATAATCGAAGCAGGAACAGCAACAACTTGAGCAACTTCATGAATGGTTCCACCCACATAGATACCAAACTCTTGTGGACTTAGATGCAAAAACCCTGTAGAGGGCTCAATAATGGACATATATAAAAAGGGATAAAGAAACATCGAAATCGTACCAAAAAGCACTACCATCGATACAGCAATAGCCGTTTTATGCCCCTCTGCTTTGAGCACTGGTTCTGTTGCAAGCACTGCCGCAGCACCGCATACCGAAGCTCCCGAAGCCGTAAGCATAGAGGTGTCTCTATCCATCTTAAAGATCTTATAGCCTAAATATGAACCCAATAAAAAGGTAGTCGTTAGCATAATAAGTGAGACTAAAAAACCTTCCATACCAACATTGGCAATCTCTTGAAAAGTGATACGAAAACCATAAAAGACTATAGCAAAGCGTAAAATTTTTTTAGCTGAGAAGGTGATACCCCCTTGCCACTCACTGGGGATATGGTTATGGAGTGTATTGGCATAGAAAATACCCATAACTATACCAATTACCAAAGGTGATATTCCCAGTGCTTGTACCGTAGAGATATTGGCTATCATCGTTGCAGCAGCAGCAAAAATGGCTACAAAGATAATCCCGTTAATAGTACCTTTTCGATTTTCTGGAGTAAATGGCATATTTTTCCTTCAGTTTTTTTGATAAATATTTGTATATTATACTATTTTTTTGATATAATGCAAAATCAATAAAATTGAACAGTTATATAAAAAGAGTAAATTATGAAATTAACATTAAGACAAATTGAGATTTTTTTAAATGTTGTAGAGATTGGACACCTTACAAAGGTGGCCAAAGAGATGAAACTGAGCCAATCAGCGGTATCGATGTCGATTAAAGAGCTTGAAAATATCTTGGGTCACCCACTTTTTGACAGAATCAACAAAAAGCTTATATTAAATGAGATGGGAAGAGCTTTTAAAAATGAAATAGGTCCCCTCTTTAATAAAATCAGTGATATTGAGTATGAGTTTAAAAACTCTGTTAATCGCGGGATGATTCGAGTAGGAGCAAGTACGACTATTGTTGATTATCTCATGCCTCCCATAATCTGTAGCTATATGAGCAACTACCCTGATGTTAAGATTACTCTTAAAGAGGGAAATACCCAAGAGATTGTAGAGCTTATAAAAAGTGGTCAGATTGATATTGGATTTATAGAAGGTTTTGCAGAGGATGTTGAGATCATCAAAGAGGTGATTGGTGTAGATGAACTGGTTGTAGTGACTGCCGATGATGAGTTAAAAGGTAATGAATATTTTATTGATGAGCTCTCCCAAAGACGTTGGGTTTTACGTGAAGAGGGGAGTGGTACAAGAGATGTCTTCTTAAACTACATAAAAAATGATGTGGATCGTCTTAATATCTTTTTGGAACTTGGGCATACCGAATCAATCAAAAGTATTTTGATGAATCATAAATGTTTGACCTGTATCTCCAAAATCGCCGTTAAAAAAGAGCTTAAAGAGGATAAACTCTATGAGCTTAATATCAAAAAATTCAAATGTAAGCGTGATCTACTGATGATCTACCATAAAGACAAATACCACAGTGAACTCTTTGAAAAATTTGCCTATTTTGCCAAAAGTATGGTAACCAAGATGCTAGAGAATATTGATGAGTAGAGCAATAAGCTTTACTTCTACTCTTGGAGGCTTCGCATATAGATCTCAATATTGATATTGAGATCCTCCATCGTTTCACTATATTTTTCAACGTATTGTTTCAAACTACCGTACTCTTGATTGTTGATTAACTTTTCAAGTTCTAAAATCATATTATGCAGCGTATGTGCCCCAATAACACCTGTTGAGTTTCGCATACTAAAGATAAACTCTTTTAATTCCCCATACTTCTTATGCACAACCAACTTCTCAAATTTTTGAGCACTCTTTGCGTAGATTTGACTAAACTCTTCAAGTACTTTGGTATAAGTTTGCTCTTTATGGTTACTGTGCATCATTCCTTGTGTAATATCCAAAATCTTTTCACTTTTTAGAAGCTTGAGAAGTGGTGTAGAACTATCAATCTTATCCAAAAAGAGACTAAGAGCCGTATAGAAGTAGGGTGCTCTCATGGGTTTGAGAATATAGCCATTAACCCCTGATTTGATTAATTTATCACGATCATATACACTATCAACCATTGCAAAGATAGGAATTTTATCGTACGCTTTGTCTTTACGGATTGCACTGCATATATCATACCCTGCATTATGATCGACACCTATGTTGATAACAATACAACCAAAGTTATTATAATATTTTTCAAGTTGTTTGAGTGCCTCTTTTTTTGAAGAGGCTAAAGCCGTTCGCATACCACTGGGTTTCATCATAAAATTAAACATCTTTTGATACATCAAATCATCATCAATAAAGAGGATAGCTGTAAGGGTAAAGTCAATTAAGGACTCTTTGGTTTTATCAGGAGCTTCAGGTAAAGGTTTAAGGTACTGTTTAAGCATCAACTCACCTTCCCCTCTTTTTCTTTGTATAAACTCCAAATCCTCTTCCTCTTCATGAACCGATACTTTTTTGGTAAATGCATATTTATCTGTAAATATGAGCAGTGTATCCAATGGGCTTAGGGGTCTATTAACATAGTACTGAATCACCTCATCTTTATGTTCTGAATAATCTCGTTTAAGACCACTGTGCATAGCAACAACACGCAGTGCTTGTTTCTCTTGAACGGTACTGAGTGTTTTGAGTAATTTTTTATCAATCATTGAGTGCTCTATCATAATCAGATAAAAAGGCTGTATTGTATTGGTGGTAACCTCTGAAGGTATGAGTGTTTGCACGTTGGGTGTAAAGTGCAAAAACGATTTTTGAAGGGCATTGGCACTTTCATTATTTTTGTCAATAATAGCAATATGCTTTAGATCCAACTCCTCTCGGTGTTCAATCTGATTGGATATATGGTACTCTTTTTGACTCTCTTCATCAATATCAAGTGGTATATCGACAAAAACAATATTTCCATTCTCATTACTTTTGATATCAAAGGTACCATCCATCACCTCTGCTACTGTATGCGATAAAAAGAGAGCTTTTTGACTAAACTCATAATTAAAGGGCATTAGTATCTGCTCTTTTTGACTGTTGTTAAGTGGCACACTATCGGTTATAAACTTAAACTCAATGTATCTCTCTTTGGGATTTAATCCATACTTAGAGACCACCAATCGTATTGAACTTCTTGCGTAGCGAGCCGCATAATCTATAGCACTGATTAACATCTCATTAAAGCGTTTATAATCACCAATAAAAAATTGTGGTACATCCAAATTAACCTCATAAGTGATTTCAATGGGGCGTTCTTGATGATTTTGAGCGACAAATTTTGTAATATTGGCTAAAAGTTTATTAAGATCCATACTGTCTCTACTGAGCTGAAGTAACTTGGAACGAGCTTTAAAGTACTCAACAAGCTCATCTAAGGCATCCAGTAAAACTCTATCACTCTGTTTGACCTCTTTACAGTGACTCAAACACTCTTGCATCGATTCTTGAATCAATCTGTTTCGATTGCTAATCATCTTGTTGGTTGATCGTTCTACTCTATAGACAAGGTTGACAAACATGGTCTCAAACTGTTGCAAGAGTATGGCATGTTCATCAATTAAAAGATCATGTTTATTTTGCAATTTATTATAGTCTGTTTTAAATTTTCCAATAACACGTAAAAATAGAGTTCCTATTAATACTAACATGAGAATAGTTGCTATTGTGATTGTTGTAATAGTAAATATTGGTTGTTTAGCACCCTCTTCATTTTTGTTTTTATCTGCCTTACCAAAAATCATCTCTATAAAAGGATTAGACTTGAAGTTCTCATCTACTGATTTCCAAGGATTAGAACTTCCACCCTCTGCAACAATTTTGTTATGTTGTTCTAAAAGCTCTTCAGTTGTTGGGTTTTTTCTATTACCCTCTTTGGATCTATTGTCATTGGGTGATTCTCCATTAAAGATAGCATCAATCTTTTTTTTGGCTTGTGCATAAGGATTTTGTGGATCCTCTTCCAAAAGATCATCTAATCGACTATCCAAACTTTTGCTAGTATCAACCTTTTTCTCTGCTTGATCATATTTATCTTGAAAAGTTTCAGCTTCAGCCCAAACAACACTACAACTTACAAACAACAATAGAAACAAAACTCTTAACATAGTGACAAACCTCGACTTTATATATTAATTATGATAATTTTAACAAATAATTAGGGAAAATGTCACGAAACTTTTTAGCCAATTTGTTTACTAGGTAGGAAACAAAGAGACGTATTATGTTTAGCATATATAAAATTTTTCTCTAAATCAAAGTTTTTTACTGGTAGGCAGTGTAGAGGAGTAAAGCAACAAGCTTATTTTTTATTCACCCTTATAGACCACTAACTCCCCTTGTTTTAGGCGTGGGATAACATCATTGCGTAACTTTCTCATCATAAAACTTTTAGTTGTGTAGTCTATTGTTTGATCTTGTCTAATTTTTAAAACCTCATCTTCACATACTTTGGTTTGAAGTCGAATAATATTTTGTTTGAGTTCATCACCATTTAATACTTTTACACTATCATCAAGTGATAGTCCAATCAGCGTAGGGTGCTCAAACTCCTCTTGAAGAAGATGTTGCAATAATGAAAAATGAGCTTTAAAAAGTTTTGGTGTCAAAAAATCAATCAACTCATCGATCATATTGGGTCTCTCCAATAGCGTTTTGATGATGCCTAACTCCATAATATCGTTTTTATATCTTTGTGGAGTAGGTTTTTGAGATTGCTCTATAGGTGCTACACCTCCAAATAGATTGGCAGAAACACCAAGCAATGAAGCCGCAATAGGAACATAAGACTCTTTTAAAATGGGTGAGAGGCTATTAAGGTACTGCTTTATCTCTTCAAAGGCTCTTTGTTTATCCAAAGCATTATTGAGATCGTGTTTGCCTATCATCTGCTCTAAAATAAAAGCAATAAAGGGCTTTGGGGTACGTAGCACCTTGGCAACTTCAGTCGCACGACCCGTTGCGATCATATCGGCAGGATCAAGCCCACCTTTGAAGAGTACTACCCCTCCATCAAAAGAACTTCCTAACATCAATGAGGCTTTATAGGCTGCTTCAACTCCTGCCTTATCCCCATCATACGCCAAGATCACTTTGGGTTCACCCTTTTTTAGCAAAGGGAGGTGTTCGCTTGTAAGTGCCGTCCCCAATGTTGCCACGGCACTCCTAAAGCCTGCTTGATGAAACATAATCACATCCAAATACCCTTCGGTGATAATAATCTGCTTCTTATCGTAAATATACTTTTTGGCTCGGTGGTAGCCATAGAGTACCCGTGATTTATTAAAGAGCTTGGTTTGAGGGGAGTTGATGTATTTGGCAGGGTGGTTGCTAATCGTTCGCCCTCCAAAGCCAATGAGGTTGCCATTAGATGAGTAGATAGGAAAGGTGATACGATCGACGAGTCTTGCGTAGGGTCGTCCGCTCTCACCCGTGGCGATAATCCCTGCCTCCATCGCTTTGGGCAGAGGAAGCATTTGAGAGTTAAAAAAGTTCATCACACTTTGCGAATTACCCACAAAGCCCACCTCAAACTCCTCAATGGAGCTTTGGCTAATGCCTCGATCTTTGAGGTAGCCTTTGGCGTGGTTGTTTAGATCCAAATTTTTGATGTACCACTTTTGGGTGGCTTCAAGCACGCGTTTTAGCTCACTGTAATCCCCTTGCCCTTTGGTGTACTCTAATGCAAAGTTATAGGTTGAGGCGAGTTTCTCTATCGCTTCGGGGTAGCTTAGTTTTTCTAGCTCCATCACAAACTTGATGCTATCGCCTCCAACCCCACACCCAAAACAGTGGTAGATCTGCTTGCTAGGGCTTACCACAAAACTAGGAGTCTTTTCTCCATGAAAGGGGCAGTTGGCTTTAAAATTCGCTCCTGCTTTTTTGAGCTCAATGTAGTTGCCAATTACATCGACAATATCAAGTGAACCACGTAGGGCTTCGATGGAGTCTTGGGAGATCATCTATTTAATACTCTCCTATCTTTTGAGAATCAATATACATCATATTTAGAGAGTCATTTTACCATCTTTCAAGTTTGATACCAATAAGAAAAAAATTATACTTACAAAATATTTTTGAAGGTATTAAAAAATAAGAGCAACTTTTTAAAGTTGCTCTACACTTACCAAGATCTACTCTACAAAGTTTGTCACACACATTACGTTCATGTCATAGCGTAGTTCAAAATTTCTCTCATAATTATCCTCATACATTAAAACTATGGCAGCAGGTTTAAGTTCATCGCTAAATGTATACCAATTCATGACTGAAATTAGTAGGGTATTGCTACTCCAGTATCCAAAAGGTTTTTCACTAAGTTCATCAAACTCTTTATACACATGACTAGCACCCTCTTCATTATAAATAGTGTATAGCTCTTCTAATGTTGGTAATCGCCAATCCTCACCTATTTTACTATCGTATTGATATGACCATAGATTTTCACAATAGTTTTTTGCATCTGTCCAAGTTTTAAATCCCTCATCCATATCTTCCCACAATAACGAAGTATTAGTATCCAAAACATAGGAACGATCACTATTGGTGAGCTTAACAAAACGTGATGTTTTAGAGATATTCAAATCCAACAAAGTCACATCTTCTTCTGTAGGATTAAGCAAAGTGATAAAAAAACCTCCTCTTATAGCTTCTTTGGTCACAGTAAATGTTGTGGATTCATTGGCTTTGGTCTGAAAGAAAAATTTATTATAGATTCCACTAGGAGTAGCTTTATTGTTTTCATCTAAATGTACACCAACAATCGTTAATGGTTTATCGGTTTTGGCAGTAATTTGAATGGAACTGTTGAGGTCTTTGATATTTGGAATTTTAAAGGAGTAGGCACCGTAATTTGCGACTTGACTGTGTCCAAGTAAGTCATTTTGAAAGTAATCTGAAATTATTTGCCATTTATCTTGTGGAATATCTACTGCTTGAACAAAATCAAAAGGTACTTCATTTTGACTATCAAGTAATTCTATGTTACTTTCAAGTGCAGTAGCATATTGATAGTAGAGCATTGTATGCGCAAGGTTATCCATCTTTAAAAAGTTGGGAACATTACACGATTGATTATTGAGTCTTGTAATAAAATTTTTGATTCTTATAGGATCATTTTGAAAATCAGCATAAAATAGATAAGGTATTTCATCGATAAAATTGGTACATTTAGATGTAAGAAGTTTAAGAAAAAATGATGTTCTATAGTCAGTATCATCACTGGCTAAACCATTTTTTAGCAGTTGTCCATCTTGACGATAGTGTTGATAATAATATTTATACCAATTTATAGTATCATATAAATAGTCTTGAAACCAAAATGCAGAACCCTCTACTATCCAAAGTATTGTAGAAACATTATTAATATTAATACCATTTAATAGATGTGTACCATTAACATTAGCCAAAAGAGTATTAATTTGAGCATGGTGAAAATACTCATGTACAACTACTGTTTTCATTGTATCTTGTGATTGATTTCTATTATTAGCTATTCTTATGGTATTAGTATTTGGAACCCTCATATTTGCAAGTTCAGCACCTGGTTGTGTTTTTCCATATTTGTTTGATGTCATCAAATTTGGATCAAACCTTAATACTATATTATCATATGTCATGGTCATACCTAAATTATCAATTACACTTTTAGCTTCACCTATCCAAGTAATTATATCACTAATTGATGTAGATGGAGTCCAAAGACTATATGAGTCAATACTATCACCAAAATCTACAATAGTAATATTTAAATCAGGATATGTTTGAATAAAGCATTCATCATGTTTAATCCAGCTTCTATTTACCACCTCATGCCATGTTGAACAATTTACATCTGGACTAATAGGGTTAGCAACTCTATTACGAGATTTTTTGGTTTTTGTCTGCACAATCTCAGGTCTCAAACCAATAAAGATAGGTGACCCTACAAGAGAACCTACTTTAAGGACAAGATAGTTTTGATTATCTATAAGGGTAAATCTCCAATTAACTGCTGTACTTATCCAATTTTGTCTACTTTCATCAAAATAGTAAAAATCCAATCTACCAAGGTCATAACCTCTTAATTTTGATGATAATGGTATACAAACATCTACACTACCCTCATTATCTTTTGAAGATGCTGCATAAAAAAAGTCGGTTATGCGTGTGATGCTACTATCAGGGTTTAAGGTGACTTGATTTTCAGGAAGTACTTTGAGTGTATGAATAATTGGATTATCAGTCAAAAATTTAAACTTAACCCCCTCTAGGCTACTGCTCTCATCCGTTACATTAAGATACTCTCCATCAAATTGAGTCTCCAAAATTCGTGAAACTGCTACACTCACATTAAACTCTGCATATTTAGTTGTGATACCATCACTCACTTCTATACGCACAGGATACTCTTTGCCTTGAGCAGACTCAGGCACACTCCAACTAAGATACTTATCAGACTCATTTTCTAATAAACTCCGAGAAGAAAAAGTATGACTTATTGACATACCTTGTGGAGCTTCTACAAGTCGATAACTTAATTTTCTAAAGTGACCATTGTAGTGAACTTTAAAGGGTAAAATTTCTTGGGAAAAAGGAATAAGTTTTCTTAAAGTATTGGGTGCTTCTAGCACTATTTCAGGACTCTTTTTTTCTATAGTATCAAGTTGCACTCCATCATAATTACTATCTTTTGAAACTATAGGTTTAAAGCTAATATTATACTCTTGTCTACCTTCACTATCGGGATTGAGACCTTCGATAACAATGGATTTTTGCCGACGCCAATTATCAGGTGTAAAGGTAATAGGGTTGCCACTTATAGCCTTTACCTCATTTGGATTATCAAAAACTACTTCGATAGTTACATTATCTGTTGGTTGACTTCGTAAACTCAAAAAGAGCGTTGCATTGGCTTTACGAATATTGGTATCAATATCCACCCCATAAGGTGATACCACATTAACCGTTCGAGAGATAGAGGTCTGCTCTTTGGTGGCTTTGTTGGTAGCAATATAAGTAATAGTATAGCTTCCAATCGTAGAGGTATCGACACTTCCTATAGTTTCATACGAAGTAGTATTAAAAGCCGTAATGCCATCTTCTATATACTTCTCTCCTTGTAAGAGTCTTACCACCTCATTTCCTCTTAGCCTAAGAATAGGTTTATTGGGAGAGTCATTGTTAATTTCTACTTTTTGAGAAACTGTAAAACGATAACTGATTGTATCAAGAGGTTTCTTATTCTCGAATTTTAGTGAATGATAAGAGACTTCATAGATTCCCTCAGGTAACTCTGTTGATGGGATAAAGCTAAGTTTTTTATTTGCTTCATCGTATTCAATCTCACCCTCTACCTTATAGCTTGGATTAGATAGAGATTGCACTTTTATATCATTTTTCTTGATATGTTTGCTATCGAGTGCTTGGTTAAAGACAATTTCAATTGCACTATTGGGTAAAACATCCTCTATTGGACGAGGTGTCATCGTTACGATTGATGAATTATCAATATTTTTGCTTACACCTATATCGATATTATTAGCTCCATTAAGCACAACACTTAAAAGCATGGCAACAGTTATCATTTTTGATAATTTAAACATAGAAAGCCCCTTTAAAATTTATTTTTACTTTATAATATTACTTCTTTATAAATATAAAAACCTTTTATTTATCAATAATAGTTTAAATATATTAAATATTGTGAAAATTTGTATCATTTTATATTTTTTTAAGTATGTAGTCAAATTTCCAATGAACTTAACAATATTAAATGCATATCGTAAGACTTCGATGGAGTCTTGGGAGATCATTTGGCTAAATGGCTCTTGATTTTGAGTGAATCGATATACTCTATCTTGATAATCTTATGCTTTTTAAGCGTATAGATGGTGATTTTATTATCTTGATAATTTAGATTTTTGGACTGTTCTATATCTCTAAGCAGTAAAATATCAAAAGGCTTTTTTTGCATGGAGGGTTTGATAAAGAGCTTGAAGATAGAGCTTGGTGCTCCTGAGATATCATTGATATAAGCAATTTTATGCTCTTGTAAAAAGTTTGGTTGTTTATCTAAAAATTGATTGGTATCATAATATTGAGGTTTATCAAAGACCACCATCACCTTTGAGGCACTCTTGATAGAGATATTTTGATCGTGTTGATTAAGAAGATGGGTAAGAGTAAAAGAATCTCCCACCTTATAACCTGCCATCAACAAGCTAATGGAGGCAACGAAACTAAGCCAAAACTTGATCATCGGCTTGCATCTGGCGAATTTTTGCCTTGGCACTTTTGATGGTTTTGCGATACTCTTCGAGTTGATCTTCGATAATCTCCTCTTCAAACTCATCAAAGGCACTCTCTAGCGTTGCTTTAAGCTTTTTATACTCTGCTAGTTTCTTATCGGCAAAGGCTTGAAGCTCCTCTAGGGTTGGTTCTTGGGTTTCATTGTTTTCATTTTGGCTCATTTTTTCTCCTATTATTGTAAATTCAATGTGTGCAACCCGTAGGGTGTCAATTTATTGCACCATTTTGGATATTTGGTGCATTGAAATGCACCCTACAGGTAGCTACAACAGTAGTCGGTAATGCTTTTGACTTTGATTTTAAAACTTGAATTTCCCTCTACATTAAAGCTTTCACCGCCTTTGATGCTTTGCCACTCACTCATGTTTGGAAGCAGTATCTCTACCTCACCGCTTGTAATTTCCATCAATTCAGGGGCATCTGTACCAAACTCATACTCACCTACTTGCATAAATCCTAGTGTCTTTTTACTTCCATCTGCAAATAGAATGGTTCGGCTTGTGACCGCTCCATCAAAATAGCTATTTCCCGCTAGCTCTACTGTTACATTTTCAAATTGCATTTTTTTCCTTTTATAGTCGTTCATTGTCTTTAACATTATAGCGTTGTAGAATATCTTTTTCAACAGCTTTGGCTTTGACTCTATCGATAATGACCTTTGAGCCTTTGTGTCCCTCTAAAATAATATACTTATCTTTTGACGATTTAATTATATTCACAAAATCTTTAAAATCTACATACTCTTTACCATTGACCTTATCAATCATCCAAAGTGCGTAGTTGTAATCCCCACGGTTGATATCATGTGCTAGGACTTTGAGTAGAAGTACTGCCTCTTTTTTAGTATTGGATGCCCACTCTTCTGCAGTGAGTCGCAATCTCAACAGATGACCTTTTTTGTTATGCAGCAAATTTCGTGTTAGAGGAGTAAAGACATACCCACCCAAAATGTAATATTTAGGCATTACATCGTATTTAATGGTATCAACCACCAAGGTATCACCCGTTTTTTTGTTGACCACAACATCAATCTGCATCTTTTTGCCTTCACGTATAATATCAAGGGTGACACTCTGCCCAATCTGCTTTTTATCCAGATAGTAAGGATAGTAGGTAAACTGATGTTTACGAAACTCTACTTTAGAATCATTTTGAATATTGTGTCCGTCAATTGCAGTGATAATGTCCCCCACTTTTAGTTTATTATAGGCATCCGAAATCTCTGCAATATCGGTGATTAAGATACCTGTGGTATTGGCATCCATTTTATAGTACTCACGCATGGTCTCATTCTCCATGGTCAGTGTCGTAATCCCTAGATCGGCAAAGCCATCGTATCTGCCATCTTTGATATCTTCAAAGAAGTGTTTGATGATCTCGGTAGGTATCAAATAACCCAAATTTTGAGCACGTTGAATGCCTTGCATCACGACTCCTGTGATTTTGCCATTGACAATAGCCGGTCCTCCGCTGTTGCCTGGGTTGATAGCTGCATCGACTTGAATCCCCAAAAAGAGCTCTTTACTATGAGCATACTGCACATGTTCAACTCTGGAAACCACCCCTTTGGTAATGCTCAGTGTTGTTCCCCCCATAGGAAAGCCATAGACCGTCACTTCATCTTGTGTTTTGGGCAAATCCCCTAGCTCTAAGGCTTTTGTACCTTCAAAAAACTTCTCATCATCGAGCTTAAGGAGTGCCAAATCGGCTTGATGCGAGATATATTCAACTTTAGCTTTATACTTTTTGGTATCACCGTTACGCTGTACCTCCAAAAAGGTATTGTTGGCAACTACATGCGCATTGGTAAGTATACGCTTGCCTTTGATAATTGTTCCACTACCATTGGAACGATGAATAGAGGTATTCCAAGGAGTATCATAACTGGGCGATTTAAATACAGTATAAATTTTGACAATGGAGTCCTCAATTTGAGCATGAGCACTCATTGTTAAAAACAGTGTTAAAAAAACAAGTTTAAATAACTTCAAATAGATTCCTTTTTTGTCGCTATTGTAGCATGGAAGTGTAAACGATTAACCTTTATAGAGTAGAATAACTCAAAATAAAAATTTTGAGTTGAAAGAGTTTATTGTGGCAAAAAGCATTATCGAAAAAGCCCCCTTCAAATTTGAACCTGCCCTCTACAATATTCAAGAGAGCTTTGATTATCTCCAAAAGTATCAAGATACTGACTCTAAAGGGCGTTATCTCTATTGGGATAAGTTTCGCTATAGAGTAGCCAAAGGCGATGACCCCCAAAAAGCGTGGTGGGCAACCAAGTTTGTACGCTTTTCCAAATATAAACCACTGGAGTATTACGATACCAACAATGCAATGTTTCTCTTTTGCATCCCCGATACACTCCAAGCCAAACTCTTTAAGATTTCGCATCTCTCATCAAGTGGGATTGTACCCAATAACTCAATCAAAAAGCACTACCTTATCTCCTCACTCGTCATGGAGGAGGCAATCAGCTCCTCTCAGCTTGAAGGGGCATCAACGACTAGACGCGTTGCCAAAGATATGCTCATCAATGACCGTAAACCCAAGAATGATGATGAGGCGATGATACTCAATAACTACCTCTTGATGCGAGAGATCAAACGCCTCGTCAATGAAGATCTCACCATTGATATGATCTTGGATCTGCACCGCATTGCAACGCATGAGAATCATGAAAATGGTAATATAGCAGGGGAGTTTAGAAAAAGTAACGATATCGTCATCAGTGATGGGGAGGATAATATTCTCCATCAGCCACCCTCTTATGAACTTATCCAAGAGCGTCTGCAAGCAGTTTGTGACTTTGCCAATACGCAGCATTTAGGAGAGGAGGAGATATTTATCCACCCCGTTATCAAAGCAATTTTACTGCACTTTATGATTGGCTACGAACATCCCTTTAGTGACGGCAACGGACGTACGGCACGCTCTATTTTTTATTGGTTTATGCTCAAAAACAATTTTGATTATTTTGAGTATATCTCCATTAGTAAGCTCCTCAAAGAAGCCCCTAAGCAGTATGGAATGAGCTTTTTGTACAGTGAGATTGATGATAATGACCTCACCTACTTTATCGATTATCAACTCGATATTATTCTAAGAGCCATTGATGAACTGCTAAAATATTTGGAGCAAAAGAGTCGTGAGTTTGAAGAGGTCAATGCCCTGCTTGAAAGCTCATCCATTGGCTCATCGCTTAATTTTATACAAAAAGATATTGTTAAAAAGGCAATCAAAAACCCAGGTAGAATCTTTACTGCCAAAGAGATTGCCAATGATTACGACAAGTCGCTTAACAGTGCACGAAAGTATCTTAATGAGTTGGTCGAGTATAAAATCTTAGCCATTATCAAACAGGGCAAAACCAAAGAGTATATCGCTCCATCAAATATCCGTGGGGTTTTAGAAAAGGGATCAAATGTTAATCAATAGTACAGCCGTTATATTTGCTGGAGGCAAGAGTTCACGCATGGGAGAGGATAAATCACTGCTCCCATTTGGTGGGTTTGAGAGTATGAGTGAGTATCAATATCATAAACTTTCACAAATTTTTGCAGATGTTTATATCTCATGCAAAAACAATAAGTTTGACTTTTCAGCACCACTTATCATAGATAACTACGCTCAAAGTTCACCACTTGTAGGGCTTATCTCTATCTTTGAACATTTAGAGAGTGAAGAGCTCTTTATTCTCTCTGTTGATGCTCCATTTGTTGATAAAGAGGTTATAAGTAGACTCTATCAACATCAAGGTACATACGATGCGATTATCGCTCAAACTCCAAGTGGTACACAGCCTCTATGCGGTATCTATCGACGCACTCTTATACCTACCGCCAAAGAGTTTTTAGCTCAAGATAATCATAAATTAAATTTTTTACTTAGAAGTGTTCATACACATTTTGTTGAATTTCAAAATGATGATAAATTTAGTAATCTCAATCATCCCCATGAATACCAAAAGGCACTCAATGCAAATATTTAAAGATTTACTCAAGCTTTACCTCTATCTACTTACTCTTTTTTTCATAGGTCGCATAGGACTTTTTATACTCTATTTTGACCGTTATAATGAAGTTGAGGGGCTTTGGCAGACTTTTGTGTATGGTTTACGTATCGATACGGTAGCGGCTTTTATACTACTGAGTATTCCGATGTTTATCTTGACACTTGCACCTAAGCATGAGATGAGCAACAAACTATTAAAGCTCTATCTTTCGATTCTCTTTGCATTGGCTATCTTTATAGAAGTAGCTACCTTTGCCTTTGTGGGGGAGTATGATGTACGTCCAAATTATCTCTTTGTGGAGTATCTACTCTACCCTCAAGAGGTAGTGAGTATGGTGGTAGCTGACCACCCTGTTGATTTGCTTATCGCCTTTGGGCTTATTGGGATGTTTTTGTTTTGGTTTAATAAAAACCATCACTACTTCCAAGCTAAAAATCGATATATACTACGGGCATTGTGGGTAGTACCCTTAGTGGTGATCTTTTTTATAGGGATTCGCTCCTCTTTTGGACATCGTCCTATTAATCCTTCAGATCTTATGTACTCTCAAAGCAGAATTCTCAATGAGATTACAAGCAACTCCATCTATACTATTCTTTATGCTATCTATTCACACAATAAATACCAAACTTCCATCAAGCAATACGGTACAATGGAGATAGATGAAGCTCTAAAACGAAGTAAAAAATTGCTTCATATTGAGAACAATAATACAGAAGATATGACCCGATTTTCCCCCACACATTTCAAAACTCAAAAACCTAAAAATTTAGTCATTTTTATTCAAGAGAGTTTAGGGTATCAATTTATATCTGATGAGATTACACCTAATCTAATGCATCTTAAAAATGAGGGAATTTGGTTTGATTCACTCTACTCCAATGGAACACGCAGTATTCGAGGCATTGCAGGAACCGTTTCGGGTATTTTTTCCATTCCAGGGGCTGGGGTAGTCAAACGTAACAAATCACAACATGAATTTTTTACAGTTGCAAAAATGCTCAAAGCACACAACTACAAAAGCCTCTTTTTTTATGGAGGAGAGAGCCGTTTTGATAATATGAAAGGGTGGTTTAAAGGTAATGGTTTTGATAAAATCATCGAACAAAATGACTTTAAAAATCCCTCTTTTGTAGGGACATGGGGTGTAAGTGATGATGAAGTCGTTGCAAGAGCACATGAAGAGTTTAAGGCGATGCATCAACAAAAGCAAAAGTTTATCTCTGTGATTTTTTCAACGAGCAATCATACCCCATTTGATTTTCCAGATGGAAAAATTGAACTTATACCCCACAAACCTAAAAAGAGTGTCGAAAATGCGGTGAAGTTTGCCGATTATGCAATCGGAGAACTCATCAAAAAAGCTAAAGCAAGTAGCTATTATCAAGATACTCTCTTTTTAATTGTAGCTGATCATAATGTACGTGTTTATGGAGATGATCTCATTCCTATTAATATGTTTCATATTCCTGCATTGATCTTGGGAGGAGGAGTGAAACCGTTAGTCTATACCAAACTTACAACACAGCCTGATCTTTTAGCAACGGCTATTGATCTCATTGGTATAGAGGGTCAATACCCCATTTTGGGTAACACAATTTTTGCACATAAAGCCCATCTTTCATTTTTACAATTTAATGAGAGTTATGCCCTGCGGACACAAAATGATGAAGTAGCTATTATAAGCCCCCATACCAAAGCTCAAAGTTTTATTTATAAAAACAAAACATTAATACCTGCTAGCAATGAGAATAAAGAGTTGGAAAAGGATGCTTTGGCATTGATTATTACACTTGATTATCTCTATAATCAAAAACTTTTTAAATAACCATACTTTGCATGTAGTATTTTGGAAGTGATCCTTTAAGATCACTTTTGTGAAGTTAAAGCATCACTTCCAATAAGGAGTCTGCTTTAAACCTGAGTTCGACAGAGTATCACTCTCACAGAAGTCTAAAAAGAGAGTAAGATTTTGAAAATAAAATGCGTAGGACTAGCCTTAGCTAATTCAAGTATTTTATTTTTAAAAGATTGCCTCTTTTTAGGCTTCCCTACGGGCTTTATGAGCTTTCTCGTAGACTGCGTTAAATTTTTTCGACTTAACTACGGTTAGGACTTCAAAAATTTGCCTTGCCTACAAAAAAGCTCATTAAAGCTGTGATGCGATACGCTGTCGAACTCAGGTTTTAACTCTCTATTTGTATCTAAAGGTAATTCGACCTTTGTCTAGGCTGTATGGAGTTAGTTCAACTTTTACTTTATCACCTGGAAGAATCTTAATATAGTGCATTCTCATCTTGCCAGCAATGTGACACAAAATAATATGTCCATTATCCAACTCTACTCTAAATGTAGCATTTGGAAGAGCCTCTACTACCTTACCATCAATCTCTATAACATCATCTTTTGCCATAAATCTCTCCTTATAGTTGTGTTAATATCACTGCTTTGTTATCCACAATAGCAACTTGGTGTTCATAATGACTTGTACGCAAGCCATCCTCACTCACTACCGACCACTTATCATCTAAGATGATTGGGGTTGAACTCTTTTGACATACCATTGGCTCAATACAAAAGACCATCCCGTTTTTTATCTTAGGCCCCTGTTTGGGTTTACCATCAAGATAGTTTGGGATACTAGGTTCTTCGTGTGGTTTTGCACCAATACCGTGACCACAAAAATCACGCAGTGGTTGATAGCCACGATCCAGTATAAAATCTTCTAATATTTTTGAAAGCTCTTTAAAACGCATCCCGACTTTGATCGAATCAATAGCATGATAGAGCGCATCTTTTGAGCAATCTATCAGAGCTTGATCCTCATCGCTAATCGTACCAATTGGCATGGTGATTGCTGCATCTCCATAGTAGCCATCGATCTTGGAGCCAATATCCAATCCTAGGATATCGCCCTCTTGCACTTTTTGTTCCGATGGAAGCCCATGGATGACCACTTCATTGAGTGATGTACAGACCGATCCACCAAATCCATAAAGACCCTTAAACGAGGGGATTGCTCCCAATCCTCTAAGAAACTCTTCACCCATTTGGTCGATCTCTTTTAATGTCATGCCAGCTTTGATATTTTTTTGGAGATAATCGAGAGTTTGTGCTACGAGATTGCCAGCAATTTTAAGCTTGGCAATCTCGTGGGGTTTTCGTAAAGGTATAGCCATTAGAGACCTACATTACCTAAAGTATTGTACTGATTCATCGTTCGTTGGGCTTCAACTTTTCGCATTGTATCAAGAGCAACTTGAACAATAATCAATACTGCCGTTCCACCAAAGTAGAAACTCGCACCCATACCGTTGATAAAGACAAACGGCACCGTTGAGATAATGGCAAGATAGGTTGCACCTGTGACAGTCAATTTACTTGCTACATCATTTAAAAACTCTTTGGTATGTTCACCCGGTCGTACACCTGGGATAAATCCACCCTGTTTTTTAAGGTTATCGGAGATATCTTTGGCATTAAAGGCAATCGATGCATAGAAGAATGCAAAGAATACAACCAACAAGAATGTCACCACATTAAAAACCACACCACCTGGTGCTAATATATCGGCTATTTTTACCAATATATCATTTTGGCTTGATTGCAGCATTGTCAATGGGAACATTAAAATTGCAGATGCAAAAATTGGAGGAATAACACCTGAAAGGTTTACTTTAACAGGAATGTAGTTCATCACTCGCTTGTTTTGATTTTGCATGATTGTTTTGCGTGAATAACTAATCGGTACTCTTCGCTCACCAAGCTCTACATAGATAATAGCAAGAATTGTAATAAGCATAACACCTAAAATTGCTAAAATTGTTAGGAAGCTCATCTCACCTGCATTCACTGCTTGAACCGTATTGGAGATTGCCGAAGGCAGACCTGAAACAATACCTGCAAAGATAATCAACGAAATACCGTTACCGATACCTTTTTGCGTAATCTGCTCACCAATCCACATCAACAGCATGGTACCTGTCAACATCGAGAAAGTTGCAATAATCACAAACGTAGTAGGATCAATCATAACCGCACTCTGTCCACTGCTACCTGTAAGCGATTGCAGACCCATGGAGACACCAATGGCTTGAACAACAGTAATAAAAATGGTGAAATATCGAATGATTTGCATATATTTTTGCATTCCATCACGCTCTTTTTTCATCTGACCAAGAGTAGGGAATGTTGCAGCAAGAAGCTCCATAACAATCGAAGCTGTAATATAGGGCATAATACCTAGAGATATAATACTCAGTCTCTCTATAGCATTACCTGAAAACATATTTGCAAGCCCCAAGGCGTTGTTTGCGTCTGTGAAGTAGCTCGCAATAACGCTTGTATCAACACCAGGGACTGGTATATATGCTAAAACTCTATAGGCAAAAATAAATCCTAACGTAATTAGGATTTTTTGAGTTAAAGCATTTCCCATGCTATTTTCCGCTTGTTGTAACTGCGTCGTCTTTGATCTTAGCAGCAAGCTCTTTTGCTCCACTACCAATCAATTTAACTTTTGTTACGCTGTTTTGAATCTTGTGAACACTCTTGATTGTTTCAAGTGTGATCTCAGCAAGCTCTGTAACTGCTTTGATTTTATCCACATTAATAACATAAGGCTTTACTACACGAGAAGTAAATCCAACTTTTGGAAGTCTCTTGATAAGGGGTTGTTGACCACCCTCAAAACCTCTTTTTTTGCTGTATCCACTTCTAGCTTTTTGACCTTTGTTACCTTTTCCAGCTGTTTTACCATTACCAGAACCTTGCCCTCGACCAACTCGCTTTTTAGAGTGAGTTGATCCCTCAGCTGGTTGTAAATTGTGTAACGCCATCTACTGCCCCTTACGCTTTAATTCTTGTAAGTGCTTGTACTGTAGCTCTTACTAAGTTATTTGGGTTGTTTGAACCAATTGACTTTGTAAGGATATCTTTGATACCTGCTAACTCCAATACTGGTCTTGCAGCACCCCCTGCAATCACCCCTGTACCTTCGCTTGCTGGTCGTAAGATAATCTTACTTGCATTGAACTTATGCTCAATATCATGAGCAATGGTTGAACCTTTAACATTTACTTTTACCAAGTTCTTAAATGCATCATCCACTGCTTTTTTAATTGCATCAGGTACCTCTTTGGCTTTACCAAAACCATACCCGATTGTTCCGTTTTTGTCACCAATGACTACAAGGGCTGTAAATCTAAATCTTCTACCACCCTTTACAACTTTGGTAACACGACCGATATTTACGATTACTTCTTCAAAATCTTCTCTGTTAATATTTTCCATGTCAATCCTTATAACTTAATACCAGCTTCTCTAAGAGCATCAGCAAATGATGCTACTACACCGTGATAAAGATAACCGTTTCGATCAAATACTACAGTGTCGATACCTTTTGATGATAGAGCCTCAGCCAAAGATTTTGCCAATGTTTTAACATCCTCTTTAGTCGCTTTTAATCCTGCTTTTTTACCATCAACACTAGCAATTGTATTAGCAGCGTTATCATCAATTACTTGAGCGTAGAAGTATTTGTTTGATTTAAATACTGATACTCTTGGCAAAGTAGCAGTACCAAAAATCTTACCTCTTACTCTAGCTTTTCTTTTTGCTCGGAGCTTGTTTTTTCTTGCTTGAATACTTTTTAACATCTACTACCCCTTACTTACCAGCTGCTTTACCAGCTTTTCTAACGATATGCTCATCGCTATACTTAACACCCTTACCTTTGTATGGCTCTGGTGGTCTAAAGCTTCTGATTTCAGCTGCAGCTTGACCAACTGCTTGCTTATCGCTACCTTTGATAGTAATCACGTTTTTATCAACTGTGATATCCAATCCTTCAATAATTGGATAATCAATATCGTGAGAGAATCCAAGTTGAAGATTAAGCATGTTGCCTTTGACAGCTGCTCTGTAACCAACCCCGTTAATCTCTAAAGATTTTTGGAATCCTTGATCAAGACCAATGATAATGTTGTTAAACAAAGATCTGTATGTACCCCAGTAAGCGGCACTCTCTTTAGTCTCACCAATCTTTGAAAATACTACTTCGCTATCGTTTACTTCGATACCTACACGACCGTGTGTTTCAAGGTTCTTTTCAAGTTTACCTTTTTTTGCAGTAATCACACTACCATCAACGCTAACTTCAATCCCTTTTGCAATAGCAACAGGTTTTTTTCCTATTCTTGACATAAAACCCTCCTACTACCAAACACTACAGATTACTTCGCCGCCAATGCCGCGTTTAAATGCTTCATCGTTTGCAAGCACACCTTGAGAAGTCGATACTACAAATGTACCGTAACCATTTTTAAATGATTTAATATCCTCTTTACCTTTGTGAACTCTTCGTCCAGGCTTAGATATCTTTTTAATCTCGTTGATGACACTGTGTCCATTATCATCATACTTTAACGTTACATCGATAAACTTCTTATTTCCATCTTCTTTTACGTTGAAACTCTCTAAATAGTTCTTTTCTACAAGAATAGAAACCGTTGCCTCAATTGTTTTTGAGTGAAGGAGAGTCGTTGTATCGAGTCTTCTTTGTGCAGCATTTCTTATTCGAGTAAGAGAGTCTGCAATTATATCTGTCATCATCTTCTAACTCCTTTGATTACCAGCTTGATTTTCGCATACCAGGGATAAGACCCTCGTTTGCCATTTTTCTTAAACATACACGACAGATACCAAAGTCTTGATAGACTGAGTGTGGTCTTCCACATAATGTACATCTTGTATAACCTCTTACCTTAAACTTAGGTGTTCGCTTCTGCTTAGCGATCATCGATTTTTTAGCCATTAGTTCTTCCCTTTAGCAAAAGGCATACCAAGTTTCTCTAATAGAACAAATGCCTCTTTATCGTTTTCTGTACTTGTTACCACTGTGATGTTCATACCGTGAGTCTTTAAGATGCTATCGTAAACCACTTCTGGGAACATCAACTGCTCTTGAAGACCAAAGTTGTAGTTACCACGTCCGTCAAAACCTTTTCTAGGTGTTCCTCTAAAGTCTTTTACTCTTGGAAGAGCAATCGATACCAACTTATCAAAGAAATTGTACATCTGCTTACCACGAAGTGTTACTTTAATACCACTTGGTGCACCCTCTCTTGCTTTAAATCCTGCAACCGATTTACGTGCAGCAACAACGACTGCTTTTTGACCAGCAATCAAAGAGATAGTCTCCGCCATGTTAGCGATGAGTTTGTTATCTTTACCCTCTTCACCAGCACCTACAGAGATTACGATCTTCTCTAGCTTTGGTGTCTGCATTACATTTTTAATACCACACTCTTCTCTAAGTGCAGGGATAAGGTCGTTATACTTTTGTTGCATTCTACTCATAACTATTCACCCTCTACTTTTTGTACATTAGAGATATGAATTGGCATCTCAACTTGCGCAAATCCACCCTCTTTGTTCTCTTCACTTGGCTTGATAGCTTTTTTGGCTACTTTACAACCTGCTACGATTACAGCATCTTTTTTTGTAAGTACTCTAAGTACTTCACCTTTTTTACCCTTATCGTCACCAGCGATGATTAAAACTTCATCACCTTTTTTGATCTTAAACTTCTTATTTGCCATTACCATACCTCTGGAGCCAATGATACGATCTTCATAAATCCTGCATATCGAGTTTCACGAGAAACAGGTCCAAAGATACGTGTACCAATTGGGTTTTTCTTATCATCTACGATTACCGCTGCATTATCATCAAATCGAATTAAAGAACCATTTTCTCTCTGGATCTCTTTTTTGGTTCGAACAACAACAGCCTTAACCACTTTACCTTTTTTAACTTTTCCTGTTGGAAGAGCTTTTTTAACAGAAGCAACAATCACATCACCAACTGAAGCGTATCGTCTCTTAGATCCACCAAGAACCTTAATACACATAATCTCTTTTGCACCAGAGTTGTCTGCTACATTTAATCTTGTAAAACCTTGAATCATTACTCTTCACCTCTTTTTACAATGTTAAGAAGTGTGAATGCTTTTCTCTTTGAAAGTGGTCTACACTCAATCGCAGAGACTTCATCACCCACATTTGTATCGTTCTTCTCATCGTGTACCAAATATTTTTTAAATCTTTTAACAGTTTTGTGGTACCTTGGGTGAAGAACTTTTCTCTCTACTAAAACAGTAGCCGTCTTATCTCCAGCCTTTTTAATTACTGTACCTTGTATCTCTCTTTTTGGCATCTTATTACCCTTAGTTATTTCTTAAAGCACTAAGTGCTGTATTGATTCTTGCTATATCTTTTTTAGCAATTCTTAGCTCACTTGTATTTGTAAGCTGCATAGTTCTTTGCTTTGCTTTTAGAGTAAAAAGCTCCAATTTTTTCTCTTTTAACAACTCTAGCAACTCTGCTTCATTTTTTGTTTGAATATCAGTATAGTTCATTGCTGTCCTTTGCTGTAATAATCTTTGTCTTAAATGGTAGTTTATGACATGCTAAAGTAAGAGCTTCTCTTGCAAGAGACTCTTCAACACCTGCCATCTCAAAGATAATTCGACCAGGTTTGATGTTCATAACCCACTTCTCAACAGGACCTTTACCCTTACCCATTCTCACTTCGAGTGGTCTTTGTGTAATAGGCTTATCAGGGAAAACTCTAATCCAGCTTTTACCCTGTCTGTTAATTTTTCTTGTCATTGTAATACGAGCCGCTTCGATTTGTCTTGAATCGATTCTACCTGCTGTAACAGCTTTGATTGCAATATCACCAAACTCAATCTTGTTTGCTTTAAAAGATTTTCCTCGGTTACGACCCTTTTGCTGCTTTCTCCATTTGGTTCTTTTAGGCATTAACATAACTATTCACCTCTTCTTCTTGATCTTTTAGGAGACTTTTCCTCTTTTGGCTCAGATTGGATACCTTTTTGAAGAACTTCACCTTTAAATATCCATACTTTAATACCAATAATTCCGTATGTTGTATGTGCTTCAGCAAAACCGTAATCGATCTTTGCTCTAAGTGTATGCAATGGAACACGTCCCTCTAAGTACCACTCAGTTCTCGCCATCTCAGCTCCACCAAGTCTACCAGCAACAGAAACCTTAATTCCTTTTGCTCCACCTTTAAGAGCACCTTGAATGACCTTTTTCATTGCACGTCTAAATGCAATACGTCTTTCAAGTTGAGTTGCAACATTTTCAGCAGCTAATTGAGCAGATACTTGAGGTCTTTTCTCCTCTTTGATGTTGATAGATACATCTTTTTGTAGCATCTTTGTAAGTGTAGCTTTAAGCTTCTCAATATCTGCACCCTTTTTACCGATGATGATACCAGGGCGAGCTGTAACGATATTGACTCTTAGTTTTTTAACAGTTCTTTCGATGATGATGTTAGATACACCTGCATAGAAAAGCTCTTTTTTCAAAAACTTTCTAATTTTGTAATCTTCTTCAATAAAATTAACTGCTCTATCTTTTGCAGGGAACCATCTTGACTCCCAGTTTCTGTTAATTCCTAGTCTAAGACCTATTGGATTTACTTTTTGACCCATGGTTATGCTTCCTTCCCGTTATTTACTTCGTCAACTTCAACCAAAATATGAGATGTTGGCTTGATGATTCTAGTCGCTGTACCACGAGCTCTTGGTCTCCATCTCTTCATTACAGATGCTTTATCCACTCTACATGATGTAATTGTTACCTCTTCAGGTTCAAAGTCACCGTTTGCTACTGCAGAAGCAATCACTTTTGAGATAATCTTAGCTGCTTTGTTTGGCATAAACTCTAACGAAGCAAGTGCTAATTCAGCATTCATTCCCTGAACTTGCTTAGCAATCAAACGTGCTTTTGTAGGAGATACTCTTGAAAATTTTAATAATGCTCTACTCATCTCTTATCCTACCTTCTTCTGCACAGAGCCTTTATGACCCTTAAATGTTCGAGTTGGTGCAAATTCACCCAATTTATAACCTACATGGTTCTCTGTTACAAATACAGGTACAAAGTTTCTCCCGTTGTGTACATTAATGGTTAAACCAATGAACTCAGGAAAAATTACTGATCTTCTTGACCATGTTTTAATTGGTTTTTTATCACCACTCTCTTTAGCTTTTAAAACTTTTTTCATTAGGTGACCATCTATAAATGGACCTTTTTTTGTCGATCTTCCCATTTTAGTCCCTTACCTTATTTCTTTCTCTTAGAGATAATAAGCTTATCACTAGATTTTTTCTTACGAGTTTTATAACCCTTAGTTGGCATACCCCATGGTGTAACAGGATGTCTACCAGAGTTCGTCTTACCTTCACCACCACCGTGTGGGTGATCAATTGGGTTCATCGCCGAACCTCTAGTTTGTGGTCTGATACCAAGGTGTCGTGTACGACCTGCTTTACCTATTACCATGTTTGTGAAGTCTTCGTTACCTACAGTACCGATTGTTGCCATACACTCACCAAGAATGTATCTCATCTCACCACTTGGAAGTCTTAATGATACATACTTACCATCTCTACCCATGATCTGTGCATAACCACCAGCAGAACGTGCCAATTGTCCACCATGCCCTGGGCTCATTTCGATGTTGTGTACCAATGTACCTACAGGGATGCTTTTAAGCTTCATTGCGTTACCTGTCTTGATATCAAGTCCAGCTTCAGCAGAGCTGATTACATCACCTACTTGAAGTCCCTTTGGTTGAAGGATATATCTTCTATCCCCATCTGTATATTTAACCAAACAGATTCTACAGTTTCTGTATGGGTCGTACTCAATAGTTGCTACTGTTCCCTCTACACCTAACTTGTTTCTTTTGAAATCAATGATTCTGTAGAGCTTCTTAGCACCTGCTTGCTTATGTCTTGATGTGATTCTACCGTTGTTGTTACGTCCAGCTTTTCTTGGGATGTTTACGAGTAGTGAACGAACACTTGCTTTAGCTGTAATATCGCTCGTGTCCATTGTACTCATAAAACGACGAGCTGGAGTAATTGGTTTAAATGTTTTAATTGCCATCTATCTCTCCTTATACCGCTAAACTTTCAATTTTAGCATCTTCTGGAAGCTTAACATAGAACTTCTTGCTATCAGGTCGCTTACCTGGCTTTCCTCTAAACATCTTCGCTTTACCACTTGAATTAAGTGAGTTTACTCGTAGAGGGTTGATTCCAAAGAACTCTCTAAATACCTCTTTTAGACCATTTTTAGTCATTCTTGGAGTTGTTTGAACGACGATAATACCATCTTCTTGAAGTTCAATACTCTTTTCTGTGTACATAATTGCTTTAATATCTGTAATATCTGCCATCTCTTAACTCTCTTTTGTCAATTTATCCAAGACTGCTTTTTCAATCACAATTGAGTGATACGCAGCTGCCAAGTAACCATTTAACTCGTTTGATTCGATTAGATAACTGTTTTTAACATTTCTAAACGCTAAATAGCTTTTATCATCAATCATCTCTTTAACAACAAGTACATCTCTTTGACCAAGATCATTTACAAATGCTACAGCATCTTTGGTTTTACCTGATTCAATTACTACAGAGTCAACTACAAAAAGTTGCTCAGTTGCAGCTTTTTCAGCCAATGCGTGAACAAGAGCTAATTTTTTCTGTTTTTTGTTTACTTTTAGATCGTAGTTTCGGTTGTTTTGTGGACCAAATGCAACACCACCACCAACGAATAGTGGAGATCTTAATGAACCAGCACGTGCTCTACCGCCACCTTTTTGAGCCCATGGCTTCTTACCACCACCTCTTACAGCTGATCGGTTTTTAGCCTGAGCAGAGTTTGCTCTAAGACCAGCTGCATAAGATTTACAATATAGATATAAGTTATGTGGGTGAACTTCTAAAAATGATGCTGGAAGCTCACTTGTTTTTACTACTACTGGTTTACTCATTTAACAATCCTTACAATTCCCATAGCACCGTTTGCACCTGAAACAGATCCTTTAAGTACTAAAATTCCATTTTCGCTATCAAAAGATACTACATCATTCTTTACAGTACTTTTTGCATTACCGTATTGTCCTGGCATCTTTTGACCCTTCATTACACGACCTGGCCACTCACACATACCAATTGAACCAATTCTTCGTCCAAATCTGTGTCCGTGAGATGCTGGTCCACCAGCGAAGTTGTGTCGCTTCATACCACCAGAGAAACCTCTACCTTTAGAAGTAAATGATGATTTAACGAGTGATGCTTCACCAAGAGCTGCTGTATCTAAATCACCAGCTTCTGTACCCTGAGCTACTGCAATAGTCATAAACTTATTGAACTCTTTTGCAATACCAAATTTAGCTTGCTGACCTTCAATCGCTTTATTGATCTTCTTGCTACCACTATAAGCTACCAATGCTTTACCATCTTCGCGTACTTCACAAACCTTGACTTCACGAACTTTAAGAAGTGTAACAGGAACGGCTGGTACTTCTACTGTTCTACTCATACCGATTTTTTCTACTAAAAATTCCATTACGTTACTCCTTATTTATCCATTGATCTAATTTCTACTTCGATCTCTGGAGCTAAATCTAGCTTCATTAGAGAATCGATCGTATCTGACGTAGCAGAAACAATATCAATCATTCTTCCATGAATTCTAATCTCAAACTGCTCACGTGAATCTTTGTTTACGTGTGGCGATTTAAGCACAGTATACTTTTTAAGCTTAGTTGGCATTGGAATTGGCCCTCTAATCTCAGCACCTGTTCGTTTAACAGCATCTACGATAGATGCAACTGATCTGTCTAATACACGGTGATCATAAGCTTTGAGCTTAAGTCTAATTTTTTCCATTTTAAACCTCAAATAAAGAACTCGTCAGACTAGCTGACATATTTTTGGAGCATAATTATACTAAAATCAACTCAAATAATCAACCAAAAAAGCTCAATTTATAAAATTAGTTTCCTTTTAATAAGGAATAATAGTCACTGTTTTCTCATTGCAAACGCTATTTATTTATAAAATTACCCTTTTTCTGAGATCATTCACTCTTTTATCCTCAACCTATCAATCCTATTTATTCATAACCTGAGTTTTAAAAAGGTAACTAAGGATAGCAGTACAGTGGGAATAAGCTCTACAAATCGGTTAATCAAACTTAAAAACGCACAATATGAGTTTGATATGCGGCTCTATATGATCCACTTGGAGGTGTTTGGGAAGGTGTGGGAGTAAACGTCTACATATTGACAAACGTACTGTATTTCAGTACAATAAAAATAAAGGAGTTAATCATGGTATCAGTAAACCAATTTCGTGCAAACCTCAAACACTATGTCGATCAAACCATTGAAAATCATGAGCCATTGGAAGTAACTCGTAAAAACGGTGAATCCTTTGTCGTGCTTTCACTCGATGATTACCAAAAAGAACAAGAGACACTTTATGTACTTAGCAATAGTTCTCTAATGGAACAGATAAGTGAGTCCCTGCAAACCTATAACCAAAAGAGTGGTTATACCCCAACGGTTGATGAACTTGGATTTGATGGGATAGATTGATGCGTGTTTTGGTATTTGAGGGGCACACATGGGAGAAGTATGAGGAGCTTCGCAACAAAGATAAGGTTATGCATAAAAATCTCATCAAAATCCTCAAACAGCTCCAGCGTGACGACCCCACACAAGGGTACGGCAAACCCGAAGCCCTTAAACACAATCTCTCAGGCTTATGGTCGAGGCGTATATCCCAAAAAGATCGTTTAATCTATAGCTTTAGCGAGAGTGCTATTCATATCTTTGCTATTGGTGGGCATTATGGGGATAAGTAGAGAGTATTATGAGAGAGGCGATAAGGATTTTTAGTTTTGGCATTAAAATGAACACAATAAAGGAAGGTGTATACTATTAGGGTGTTGTATTTGACTTCTTTGCTAAGTCATTCATTGATTCACTAATTGAATCAAAAAATCCTGTACTTTCTTTTAAAACAATTTTTGAAACTGACTTCGAAAATTCGTCAGTTGCTTTTTGGTAACCTCTCCACCAACCACACCAACCCACCCCAAAGCTAAATTAAGCTAAGAGTTCCTTGCTAACATTCCAAGGGAGTAACTCTTCAATATCTTTTTTCTCCTGAATATATCTAGGTAACTGAGTAAGTAGATACTTCAA
>Ga0193953_1000034_pt1 | contig 69380 bp, 58 predicted proteins | sample BB_4_MG_FD_140325 | JGI IMG/M metagenome (GOLD analysis project Ga0193953, IMG submission 140325) | Microbial mat bacterial communities from the Broadkill River, Lewes, Delaware, United States - BB_4_MG | ecosystem: Environmental > Aquatic > Freshwater > River > Microbial mats | place: USA...
AATAATCGGGTACAGTTGGCTAAGTTAGAGCGGGTCTATCAACAGCATCAAGTTGAAAAATTAATGTTACAAGGGGTGACTGTTCGCGATCCTGCTCGTGTAGATATTCGTGGTGATGTGAATGCTGGAATAGATATTGAGATAGATATCAATGTTATTTTTGAAGGGACTGTAACCCTTGGTGATGGGGTAAAAATTGGGGCAAACTGTATTATTAAAGATGCGCATATTGCAGCCAATACAGAAATTTTATCTCATTGTGTATTAGACCGTGTTGAAGTGGGTAAAAATTGCCATATAGGTCCTTTTGCACGTTTGCGCCCTGATGCGGTATTAGCAGAGCAGGTACGTGTAGGAAACTTTGTTGAGGTTAAAAAATCTCAAATATCTAAAGGTTCTAAAATCAATCACTTAAGTTATATTGGTGATTGTGAAATGGGGGAAAATGTCAATATTGGAGCGGGAACAATCACCTGTAATTATGATGGTGTAAATAAGTATAAAACCATTATTGGTGATGGTGCATTTATTGGGTCTGATACCCAGCTTGTTGCGCCTGTTGTTGTCGGAGCTGGTTCTACAATTGGTGCGGGTTCGACGGTCGTGATTGACACCCCCGCAGATGCTTTAACATTAAGCCGTAGTAAACAGCATACAGTATACCGTTGGCGATCACCTAAACCTAAAAAATAAATATTAATATTGATGTTAGCTATCAACAATAATTTATGTTGGTAGAAATTGATGTAGGTCGGCTTGATATAGGAAAGCCGACATTCTAATACCTGCCTTTATCCCTCTTTTCATGTAAATAATGCAATCAATTTTTTAATGATTGTACATAATTTTTTAATTGCATTAAGCACCGCCGATAAGCTGGTACAGATTGTAAATTCTTTGCAATACCTAACGCCCCTTCCCATGATGAAACAATAAATAATGCAACATCATCAACATCATTAATTTGTTTAATTTGCCCTTCTGCACTAGCACGTTGTAAACCTTCTTTTATCACCGTTTGCCAACGTAATAAAATACAACTGAGTGCTTGACGAAATTCTTCATCTAAGGGACTCATTTCTTGCATTAAATTATTTAATGGACACCCTAGTATTGCTTTTTCTTGAGAGAAATTGGCTGCACTACGCTCTAATAATATCACCAATGTATCAATAGGGGTGGCACTATTTTCTAGGTTAATAAATATGGCATCATTAAAATAGGGATAAATAACTTCTTTAATGACGGCTAAACCTAAAGCCCGCTTATCTGGAAAATGATGATACAGTGCCCCTTTGGTTAAACCTGTATTTTTTAATATTTTACTTAGACTTGCAGCTTGATAGCCACGATGATAAATCTCATTGTGAGCTGCTTGTAATAATGTATGTCGTGTTGCATTGAGGTGAGGCATAAATAGTAATAAATAAAATTAAGTCAGCATAAAAAAAACTTAGGGTAATAGATATTTCATACAATCCATTATAAGAGTATGATTAATACTTAAGGTTAAAAAAAAGCAAGTATAGCGTAAAAATAATAAATAACTAGAAATAACGGTACTTTGGTAAAAAAATGTAGGTTTATCCATTTTCCAATAAGAAATATCTATTTTTTATTGATAAATAATTAATAACTTAAGATATATATTGAGGGTCAGTATGACAGAAACAACTGTAGAGAATAATGAGACAGCTGAAGTGGTTGGTACAACTGATACTGTTGCAAGTGCTGAAAAAGTAGAAGTGGTTGTACAAGAAACTAAGCCAGCTAAAGATGATAGTAGCACTTTAGCAAGATTATTAGCTGAAAATAAAAGCCTAAAAGATGAATTAAACGCACGCCGTAAAGTGACTAAAAAAGCGGTCACTAAGCGTAATGATGAACAACAATTAAAACCTTATCAAGCAGAAATTATTAAGCTACAACAGCATTTAGAGCGTGAAGGGCGACGTTTTGTTATTTTATTTGAAGGGCGTGATGCAGCGGGGAAAGGTGGAACTATTCGTCGTATGACGCGTTACATGAATGAAAAACACTATCGTGTGGTCGCTTTAGGTAAACCTTCTGATGTGCAGCGTACACAGTGGTATTTACAGCGTTATATTGAGCAATTACCACGTGGTGGTGAAATGGCGCTATTTGATCGTAGTTGGTATAACCGTGCCATGGTTGAACCTGTATTTAATTTTTGTTCACAAGCAGAATATAAAGATTTTATGTCAGGGGTGACAGGTTTTGAAAAAGATCTAGTACGTCAAGGTACTGTACTTGTAAAGTTATACTTTAGTGTAACGAAAGATGAACAAGCCCGCCGTTTTGAACGTCGTAAAACAGATCCATTACGTCAATGGAAATTAAGCGAAGTTGATTTACAAGCCCAAGATAAGTGGGATGATTTCACTAATATGAAGTATGAGATGTTAAAACGTACTCATAGTAATATTGCCCCATGGACAATTATTCGCTCTAATAATAAGCATAATGCACGTTTAAATGCGATGCGTGTTTTATTAAATGCAGTAGATTATGAAGGGCGTGATCCAGAGTTAGATTTTGTCCCTGATGATAATGTTGTGGTATCAGGTTCTCGTGAATTAGAGCTGATGGATGCACAACGTATCCGTAGTGGTAAGTTTACGGATTAAGCATATAACGCATTCACTTTATATTTTTATCTTCCCTGTTTAGCCCATAACTAAATAGGGAAGATAGTATGGCTAGGTTTATTCTAAGCGGTTTTGTTTCTCTTCTACTTGTTTAGTACTCTCTACTGGAGGTAGCAAAGAGCTATGAGTAGAATGGGAGTTGTGTAAATTGTAGTAGCGATGATCACTACTGCGTTGCTTTTTATGGCTAATTTCCTTCTCCTTGATGAACTGATATACCTTCATAAGATATTCATCAGTAGATACTTGAATTTCCCAAGGGGAATCTTTTAAATTACAATCCATGTCTTTAAAGTTATAACATGGAGAGCTAAAAAAGCGCAAACGTAATATTGAATTAGAAAAAGGGCGTTTTATCAGTTTGAAACTAGCAAGTTGACACCATAATTTATCACTTACTTCATCAACTTCAAAGTAATGTCGTTTTAGAAAAATAATACGGCTATCAGTGAGTATAAAAATATCCTCAGATAATGAAAAAAACCCTCCACTTGTAATAAAACTATACCCAGTGTATCTCTCCTCTTCAGTTAACCACTTAGTAATATAGTTTTCAGTCGCCATAACAATCTTCCTTCTGTTGCTATACACATACTCATACCAAATATTGCTCTTTTTTTAGAAAAGGTTTTTATCATTCTTTGATAACTAGTATAGGTATAATAAAGAAGGAAATCTTGGTTTTATTTTAGTATTACAAGCATTTATAGAATATGTACGTAAATTAAATGTACTTATATTTTCGCTGTTAAATGATTAATATCCATTATTTTTAATATGATGCATAGTATTTTATGCTTAAATAATTTACATAAAACTTATAGATAAAATTAAATATTGTTTTTTTTAATGGTTAGCATAAATAACTCTAATAAATATAGCAATACATTATTTATTTATAATACTTAATACCGTTTCCCGCAATGCCTGAATCAACTCAGGAATAAAGTTCCCTGTTTCCGTATCAGTCAGCCACGGATCCATCGTGGTGGAAATTAAAAAATATACCCCTGTATGTGTATCCTCCAATGTTAAGCCCAAACGTTGTTTAAAGCTATTTACAAACTCAGTACCATATATTGCTGGTTCAAATTCTGAGGAAGTGACAAACATGGGCATAGTTGGAATTTCGCCCCCATTAAATTTTTGTAAACTCAGGCGATTAAAAATTTCATGGTTAAGCTGATTAGCAAGATGAACATCTTGATTGAGGTGTCCTGCTTTTGTTTTGAAATTAAAGGCATAAGAGGTAATCACTTGATCAGAACCCAACTCCCGAAATAGTTGCATAGCTTGAACATCATTAAGTAGATCATTATTTTCTTTTGGCACAATAATAGATTGAATATACTGTAATTGCTTTTTAATCGCCTCTTTCCCTTGTTTAGCCACTTCAGCAGGTAAACGTTGAAAAGGAATGATAATAAAAGGATCCTCTTCTTTTGCCATCGTCACAATAGCAGCATATAAACGTTTACTATTAAATAAACATTTACCCAAGATTTTGCCATAGCCTGATTCATTAGTACGAATGACTTTATGGCTTAAATAAACCCCCGCAGCCGCTGCACCTGCTTTTGACCCTTCTACACCATAAATACCTACAGAAGCATCCATCCCTCCGTGATAGACCACAGGGGCACTAAAAGAAACTAAATCTCGCATAGCACCATTTCGATAACATAAACCGCCAGCAGAATAAGGAATATAGCCTGCTTTATGTGGATCAACTGTGACAGAATCACAGTATTGAACAGCTTGATATTGTGCTGTCACATATTGGCTCATACAAATGGCAGGTGTATAAGTTTTGTTTTCAAGTTCAGTATTATTCTCTGTCTCTGCATGGGGATCATTACCAAGTACTGATGCAAAATAGCCCCCCCATGCCGCATCAACATGTAAAGCAAAATTTAAACCTTGTTGGTTCATTTCTTCCCGTAATGCCACCAATTCTGCAATGGGATCAACAGCACTGACTTCAGTGGTGCCAAGTACTGCAACAACCTGCACAACAGGAATTTGTTCCTCAACACAACGTTGTAAACGTAGGCGTAAATCATCAATATCCATCCGAGCAAAGAGATCCACCTTCACCTTTTCAATTTGGTGTGCTCCTAAGCCTAAAATAGCCGCATTTTTAGGCCATGAATAATGCATTGTTGCAGAGGCCATGATTTTAAATGCTTTATGTGCAAAGTCACCTAAATAGCGATGAGCAAATGTGATTAAACCAAGCTCTTGTAAGCTATAAGGCTTGAGTAAAGCAGCGAGTTCGGTTGTACTAATGTGATAAGTTTTTAGTAATTTATCTCCTAAAGAAACGACTTCATCTACGGGTAAATTTAATAATTGCCATGTAGATAAATCAATCAGTGTTGCCTCTTTTCCTGTAATTAATTTAACTTTAATTTTTTGCTTGTCTTGCATAAAACAAGCTTCATTTTTAAGGGCAGCAACAATACTAACAGGGTAAAAAGTTAAATTTCTGGCTACCCACATGGCTTCTAAATTAGCAACAGAGCCTCCGCTGGTAATATGTCCCCACGGTATAGGTTTATGATTATCTGTATTTGTAAACCCCAACATACGGCATAAATCTTTACCTACTTCAATTTCTAAGTGTGTGGTAACAGGAGAGGCTTCAGCTGAGACATTATTTTGGTTATATAACATACCTGCAAAATAACCCATTGCAGCAGGCATCGTAATATCCCAATACATATGTGATTGATTGCGATAGCTGTAGAGAGGGATAGAGCCTTTAAGTTGATGTAGTAGATTTTGGTAGTGTTGTTGTAATGCTAGTAATGTATTTTGATATTCATCAGATTGCTTGATTTCATCAGTAACAAAAACAGGATCACTAGGAAAATAATCTTTTCTATCTTGACAGTGTGATTCAATCGCTTGCAGGATAAATGATTTAAATATCTCTTCATTTTCTGCTTTAGGCCCTAAAAACCATGCAGCTAAAGAAGACGTTCCTGCCGTTTGAAAATCTAAAGCATGTTCAGAAGGTAGTTGTGCAAAATGTTTAGCAAGCTGTTTTACAAAAATAGAATGTTGATATATACGCCGACTCATGGGAAGACCTCCCCGCAATAATAAAGTCTCTTTAATTAACTTTAGTCTTTATATTTCATATTTTATATACACCTCATCTACATTGAAAACCACATTCTCTCTTTATCTTGGTTAATTAGTCTTCTTCTATCCAGAGATTGATATTGTGAGGGGCATTTGTCCGCCCCAAAAGGAAAAAGAGTGGTATTTTATTTTTCACTTGACTCGATGAAATATCAACAGAGCCTAGTTATTACCCCTTTTCTTGTTTCTTTTTTATTGCCTCTTTATCTAAATATTCTTCAATTCTTCTGACTGATAATACTAAAAATTTCATGGCATCAGTAAAACCTTTGAATTCTTTTTCATAATCATGATGTGGAATGCCTGAAAAACGTACCAGTGTAAACTGTTTTTCTTTCGGTAGAATTGATAGTTGATGTAAGTATTCATAGGTCAATTCTTTATCATCAGAGACACAAGCGGTTAAGGCTTCAGTTAAAATTTTAACTCGGCGTAATTCATTTTGTAAATCAAAAGGTTCTGATAATTTTATTGTTGATTCCATGCTTATCCCCTTGAATCATAAATTTTGTAGGTTTGCGCTGACACATTTTCAGTACCACCAGATTAAAATCTATCACCCCAAATAAAGCTGTACAGGTTTACCAAATATCTTGCTTAATTTATCCTTTTTACTTTCCATAAAATCATAGGCGTAGACATTGGGGCAACGTAAAAATACCGCCTGTTCACTTTCATAGGCACGAGTGGGCAATACAAAATTCATATACTCTGATTTTTCAATTTCTTTACCCAGAGTTTGCTGGATGGTTTGCCATGTCTCATAAATGGGGAAAATATCATGTGCTTGTTTAGGGGTGGGTTTTTCTCTATCCACTTCAATCATCTCAATAATTTTTTGTGTAGTTCGCTGGTGTTGGCTTTGTGTGGGGTTAAATTTTCCTTGGTTCGCTTTTCTTACCAAGCCTGATAAATAAGCATATTTATTTTTTACCTGTCCCTGCTTTAGGGCGTGTTGCCATTCATCAAATACAGGTTGGTATAAGGCTGAATTATGTAAACTTTCCAATATGTTGGAGGTTTCAATATGCTCTTTTAGCGGTAAGTTTTGCAGTAAGGAAAATAACAGAGTGGTGTGTTTAATTTCTTGTTTTTCAGTGTTTAAAGAATGTAAAGCGTCAGCAGCAGGAGGTGATCTAAGCTGCTGCTGATTAGGGATAGGGAGAGATGCAATATTTTTGACAGCTTGCATCTCTGGGGTGATGCTTGTGTTATCACCTCCTTTATTTTCATGAGGATTATCGCGTACTAAACCTTGATTTTCTTTGCTTTCTTCTTTGTTGTATTGTTCATTAAGCCATTGATTAATGATTTCTGGATGGAGTAAAAAATGGCGTGTACGGTCATAGGCGTACCGCTTGCTGGGGTTGCGGTAGATGCTGATCACCTTCTTTTTTTCTAAAAAGTTAATGCTTTTTCTCACATTGGCAGGCGTATGGGTGAGGCTGAGCATTTTATCAATCAGATCGGTTTCGCTGTGAAATTGCAATAAATCTTTGGTTTCACGCTTATCTTCTGGTTTTTGTTGCTGTTTTGCATATTTAACGTTGTACCAGTATTCTAAAATGGAGAGTAAGCCCGCCGCTACTTTGTTGCCTTCACAAAATTCTATTTGCCAAGTGCGTAAAATGAGCAAGTAATCTTTTTCAGGGTGGTTGATACAGGAGTATTTAGCCATGATTTTTCCTTGCTGTGCTTAGTGGGTGACATGGGGGGGAAGGGGATTTTTAGAGATCACAGGATCTACAAAACCGTAGCGGGCAACATCAGCACACAATACAAGCGTAACATGGCGTAGATTGCTGTTTTTGGGTGCAAAAATAGCGGTATAGATGGCATTCGCCTGTTTGGTTTTTGATTTTTTTATACGGGGTTCTAGCGCATAAGGGCGCACTAGGCTGTATTGTTGTGTTGAATTTTCCATGTGTTCAATCTTAAAAAAAATAAGTTCAAACACACTGAATTTACGGTTTTGTAGTGTGATATATATGTATTCGCACGCCGTCCTGCGTGAGTCGCTGGGCGGATCTGTGATACAATTATATTACGTTACAAACTGCTTCTATCAGTGTGTAACCAGTGCGAACGTGAGAAATTCGCGCGGAGAGGGGTGGGTTGAGAGACCCATCCCTGTTCTTTTTTATCATTATCCAATTCACAGAATTTAGCAACCTTTTTTTTATAATTTTTTTCTTTCTCCCCACTCTTTTGTTTGATTACTTTCTATAATTTTTAAATTTTATTGTCTTTTTTCTTGTTCCACACGCTCCGCGTTGGAATGCAGCCTTGGACGCTCCGCGTCCCATATTATGATAATTAATTTTTATATTTTTATTGTAGCGGCGTTGCATGCAACGTCTTGGCACTGTGTTCTATTCTGTCATGATTGATGACAGCGAGTAGCTTACAATACCAAAATATTTAATTGTGGAATGAATGAGATCACGAAAATGTTGTATGGAATGAGAATAAATCATTGTTTTTATTATAAACACACTTTTCTACATTTGGGTAAAAAGAATTCTACGGATAGCTAAAAGGATTTCTTTTATTGCCTTGGTAGAATTCTACGCAGCAATACCAAAGACTACTTCTTAAGATTACTTTATAGACTACAACAACCTTGTATTTTTTTGATTGATTGTTTTTTATCAATGATGTTTGGGTATAGAAAAAGGCGGGGTATTAAGAAACTTATTTCAACAAAAAATTACTATTTTATGAAATATTTTATGGATTTTATAAAAGTATATTAAAGTACATAGAAATAATAAAAATAGGAAGGCATTCCCACATGATGACACACGGGAATGAGAGGAAAGAATTAATTATGATTCTTGATCTTTTTCTGCTTTTTGTTGTGCTTCTAGGGCTTGATCTTCTTTTATCCAGCGGTCGACATCGTGGGGGGGCATTTGTCCGTCCCAGCCTGCGGCGGTGAAGTCTTTAATATATTGATCAGCGATTTCGTCCCCGTGCCATTGGCGCATAGAATCCCCTGCTTTAAGATCAAGATTTTCAGGTAATTCACTGATATCTTCACCTGCTTGATCAAGTTTATAGCGTAGGTAGTGATAGAGACGGTGAGTATTAGCTTCTATGGGTTCTACAGGATGAGGAGTTTTTGCTAGTTCTTTTAAACGTTGATAAGGAAACCACTCTTTATCAAATAATTCAGCAAATTCAGGGTATGCTACCCCAAATTTATCTATTTCAAAAATAGCTTGTGAAATACTAACAAAGTAAATATTTGTATATGATAATAAATATTGCTGATATAAAAAAGTACAAATAATTATTGAGATATCTTTATATGTACTATTTTTAGTAACTTGATTAAGTTTAAATTCATTAATCTGATTTAATTTATTAATAATACAATTATTATCAATAGCAATACCTTTTGAAAGGAATGCTTGCTCGATAACTTCTTTTAAATCTGATTTTTCTAGTTCATTTTCATTTTGGATATTTCCAAACCTGAGTTTTAAACTGGTAGTTATTGCAACCCTAATTTTTTTTATACTGTTTATCAAAACTAATGCTAATTCTGGATTTTGCAGTAAATATAATTTATTTATACCATCTATAATAATCTGTTTACCAATTGCAGAACCTATATTATATTTGTATGTATCTCTCTTTTGCTTATCTTTCCATGCTTTAAGCCATATAGGTAAACCATATACAGAACTATCTATATCAACATTATAAATATAGTTTTTTATAGCAAAAAAATATTTATTAAATTTTTGATATTTATCTTGTTTTATAATATTTTGAATATACAGTGAATGGCTTAATTCATTTTTAATCAATATCTCTTCTAAACTAAAAGCTGGTTTTAGTAGTTCGCGCACAACTGGAGATGAAGCATGTAAATCTAAACTAAATTTTAATTCATCATCAAAATTAATATCTTGCCAACGTGTCGTTAAATTATCTTGTTTTTCCCATAGCTCCTGTAAAATATAATCAGGACATGCTGATAATAAAATTAATTCATTTTTAACAAAGTCACTTTTATCATTAAGTTGGGTTAAACGATTTTGGAGGTATTCTTTTACCTCAGTACTTTTTTCTTGCCATAAATTCCAATTTTTTTGTTCACTATTAATACTTTTTAGCCATTCATCATTTAAATTAGCGACTGCATTTTCCCAATAATACTTCCATATAAAAAGTTTATCATCTGCTGTAAGTGTATGCTCCCCTTCTTTTAATACACGACTAATAAAATTAAATGAGTTTAATGATTTTCTTTTATCTATTTTTTCTTTTATCCACAATTCATTAATAATTTGAAATTGAAAGTCCCCCCCCTGTTTTTGTGTTTGTAAACCGAAGAATGATAAACCAACAGGGTGCCATGTATCTTCCATTGATAACTGGTTAAATAATTCTATATTTAAATGTCTAGTAGGGTTTAAAAAGTTATTACCCAGTTCACGAAATACCCATGATCCCACTAAAAACTCTTGAAAAGATAAATGGGAAAACATTAAAACACCTTCTTCAGGTTGTACTAATAAACCTGAACGGGCTAAAAAATATTTTAATAACTCATCAATTTCGGTTATTTTTAATTTAATTTGTACCTTATCATTTTTTATTAATTGGTTTAACCATTGTTTAAATTCAGAATCTTTTAAACGAGTATTAAACGGATTTTCTTCTTCTGTCCCCGATTCACCAATTTTTTTATGGTGTAAATCATGGGCTAACCACTCTAAAACCTTCAGTTTATCTAAACGATCAAATTGAGCACTCTCCTCATGACATCCATTTTGATCAAGGCGTTTATGGTTATCTAATACTTCTAAATAAGCATCTACCATTGATTCATAAGCTAATATCTGTGAATTAGGTAACTTACCTTTTACATCATGTACATAGGTCAAGGTTGCTAAATAAATAGGACGATATTTAAATGTTTTTAAACCCGTATGACTTTTTAGCTCATCCAGTAATGAGTCACGCTCTTTTTCTTGTTTAATTTTATCAGTATCATAACGGGTTTTATACCATGCGGTGACATAATCCGTTACCTGATAGATATCAAACGGGCGTACATACTGGTGAGGAAAATCACCTATTAATATAGGTATATGTACATTTTCCCAACCTTCACGCTTTGCTATTGCCTGCCACAAACGTAATTTAGGGGTATTAAAAGGTAAGCGATCAAACCCCACAGGACGACCTGTGACAAAAATAGCCACATCAGGATAAGTTGCTTTAAATGTATACACTAACCGCCGTATACGCCGACGGTATTTAATCCCAATCTCATCTACCCCATCAAAGGCAACCACACCCCAACCTTGTTCTAAAAAGTACTTTACAGTCTCTAAATCAATCAGCCCTTCTACACCTGTTTTACGCTCAAATTCCCGCGCCCAGACAGCTAATAAGTCATTAACCGTTTTGACTTCGGTTAACTGCATTTCACGTAAAATAAATGGCATCATTAACCGCCGCCCAAAATGCTGGGCAATAGCTAACTGATCCGCCTGCCCTGAACAGGCGACTGCTAACATTTTAATCAGTGTCGACTTTCCAGACCCTGCCGCGCCAATAATCACTGCTGATTGATTTATTTTCTTTGGTTTCTGTTCTTCATCAAAAGTAATTAATAAATCTTCAATCTCATCACTGGCTGTTTGTTCTAATATTTCATCAAAATTATCTTTGCCTTCTGACTGGCTTAAATCTTCTTTAGTAAAACGTTCTTTAACATAAATATCTGCTAAAGCTATATTTTCTTGCTGATTGGCATCAGAGATCCCTGCAAAATCACTGGGTTTATAGAGTTTGGCTAGAGCTTCATGATAATTAGTTAACCATTGTTGTTGTTGATAGTTGGCAAAACTGGGATTTACCCATTTAGTTTTATCAATACTATAACGCAATAAATCACTAAAACTTTGGCGGCGTTGCTTATCCATAAATACACTCTAATTTATAATAAATATAATTTCAGGCTAGTTTCATCTGTACCAAATGTATTACAAAAATCTTCATGAAATACTTTATTCACTTTAGATAATGGAATTTTAGTGCGAATTTGACGGAAACGTTCATCATTAATGCCCTTATCTTTTTCTATACGTTCTTGTATAAATTTAGGAGTAGAATAAATAGGATTTTCAACAATATAATGAATATAATTATCCACCTCTTCAGATGAAATTTCACCTTTTAATACTTTATTAACTATCACCAATTGCTCAGGGTCTTGCTTTAATAACTCGTATGCATCTAAATAAAAAGCCCGAAAAAGTTGGAGCAATAAAAACTTATGTTCATCCATTTTTTCATCATGTAATGTCACCCACAACTGACTATAAAGTTTTAAACTATTCAAAAAGTTTTTTACAAAACGTGGATTAGTCGGCAAATATAGATTTAAAGTATCTATATCAAATTGAGGAGATTCTGAATCTTCAGGAAAAATTGCTTCTACATGATGTTTAATAAATGCCTGCATTTCTGTTTCAGAGGGTTCAGGTAAATCTAAACGCGCCTGAAATAATTTATCAACATATTGGGTTGCTTCTTGATAATTATATTCTGTTACTTTACTAATTGCTGATTCTACATGCCCAGAATCTAAACCAAACACAAATACACAATGTTCACTCGATAAATACAGCTTAATGGCTTCTAATAATTTAAATACCGCTTCATCACTACAGCGATCTAAATCATCAACAAAAATAACCAGCCGCCCCTGCTCTCCAACTGCTTGCTTAATCGCTTCTTCAAAGTGTAAAAAAAAGCGTTGTGCATCGGTGAGATTATGAAAACCTTCTGATCGGATATTTTGTACGGTTTCACTGGCTATTTTAGTTTTTTTCAACGGGGAAAAAATAGTCAATGCAGCATCTACCACCCCCGTAATCGTATGCATAGCTACTTCAGTATGACGGCGTAAATTTCCTTTAAATAAGCCTTTTAATTTTGTATAGGCATGAATTTGGGCACGAATTTCATGTAATAAAGGAATTAATGGATCTTCTTCTTGTTGATATTGCCACGGATTAAACCAAACCGCGATATTTTCTTTTAAATCGGTTTTATCTTGGTTTTCACTATTATTTTCATTTTTGGGCACTTCATTTTCATCATTGACTCTATGCCCTGTAATACCATGAACATATTCAACATGTGTCCCGCCCAACTTATCTAATAAAGCACGTAATATAGAGGTTTTTCCTGATCCCCATCGCCCATTGATAGAAAGAGAAAATGGTGGGTTTACAGTTAAAATTAGATTATGAATACTTTCAACATATCGCTCACGCCCTAATAAATGAACTTCAGTTGTCCACTGATCATTAAGATACTCTTTTTTAGCTTCTTTATTCTCTGTATTCTTATCAGCCATTTATTATCACACTCACCTAAAGTTATACCACACATCTATATCGGGGTGCGGTGGGCAAAATCCGTGAAAGATTGGCAACAAAATACATGATTGTGCACGGATTCCGCCACACCCTACAAAATAATCTGATTCCAATGCCCAAAGTATACCAATAAAAACCCCTCTCATAAAAACAATTTACAAAACAACGATAAAAACTATTCACAGCCTCCCGCACATATGATATAACACAGCCAACTTCATAAAAAACAAACGATTAGCCAACATGAAAAACCTGCTGACAGACCTCCCCCCTGCAAAAAATGAAGAAATCTTTGAAAAAATTATCCAACATCCCCACTTTACCCTAGAACGAATTATTACCTCAGGACAACACACACCTGAAGGACAATGGTATGATCAACACCAAGATGAATGGGTAATCGTCATACAAGGACAAGCACAACTCGACTTTGAAGACGGCGAACAGCACACAATGCAAGCAGGCGACAGCCTCCACATTCCCGCCCACCGCCGCCACCGTGTCACATGGAGTGACCCTAAAAAAAATACAATCTGGTTAGCCCTACACTACAAAAATGAAAAAATAGAGGAAAAATTATGACATCACTCTATAAAATACTCGAACATCCGATGACAGCGTTTATAATAGGTTTGATTGTACTCGCCTCTGGTGTGACTGACTTAATTAGCTCCATAAAAAAAGCCGACTATGGTTTACATACCCATCATGGCTTGATCCTGCTCGGTCTTTGGCACAGCTTGCAATCCCTGCCCAGTATCATCTCAGGAATGCAACGCTTTAAAAAATAATACATTATTTTAAATATGGTTTGATGACAACACAATGCAATTACCTGATTTAGATGAATTAATACAACTACGCCACCAAGCACGCGGTTTATCTAATTCTACCGCTCAACAACGTGTCGCCACCCCTTTAAGTGGTCTCTATGCCTCCGTATTTCGGGGGCAAGGTATGGACTTCGACGAAGTGCGCGAATACCGCGAAGGCGACGAAATCCGCCAAATTGATTGGCGTGTCACCGCCCGTACAGGTAAACCCTATTTAAAAGTCTATCGTGAAGAACGTGAAAGACAGGTAATGCTCTGCGTCGATGCCAGCGCACCCATGCACTTTGGCACCCAAAAAAACTTTAAAATTGTGCAAGCCGCAAAACTCGCCGCCTTACTCGGCTGGAGCGCACAAGGACATGGTGACCGTGTTGGCGGTGTGGTTTGTGGACAACAACATTTACAACTATTTCGCCCCTCCCCCTCTGCAAAAAGCTTTTTACAACTGCTACGTTGTTTACAAACCCCGCCTATTAATGCATCACAATACAACTTACCCTATGCCCTACGCGCCCTTAGCCAAAATAGTGCCACAGGCGCATTAGTATTTGTGATCAGTGACTTTCACCATACCGATCAAGCACAGCTTAAAACCACTCTCAGCCAACTGCGCCAACAACACGAGGTGGTACTCATTCAACTCACCGATCAACGTGATCACACCCTGCCAGCTATGGGGAAAGTCAGCTTTCATACAGCTTCAGGGGAAAAAATCACTATTGATACCGATGATGTCACAGGACAACAATACTATCAGCAACACTGGGAAACCCAGCAGCAACAACTGCAACAACTCGCCAGTGATTTTTTTATGGACTTACTCAACGTGACCACCAATGACGATGCATATCAATGCTTACTCAGTGGGTTACGCCAACGTGCACACCAACAACATACCCACCGATGAACCCAACAGAACAATTACGCGACATTGATGGCTTGTACGCCGTGTCCCCGTTTCCACTCGCTACAGGCTGGTGGATCGTTATCGGGCTAAGTATCCTTGTATTATTGGCTATATGGCTTGGCTGGCAGGCTTACCGCCGCCGTTATCGCCCGCCCATATGGATTAAAGAAGCCACACAACACTGGCAAAACTTAGAAAAGCAATCCTTAAGCCCACAAGAGCAAGTGATCGCCTTACAACAACTACTCCGTATTACCGCGATTAAAAAATATGGACGCGCCGCCTGTGCAGGATTATCTGGTGACGCATGGCTAACATGGCTGACAGAACACGATCCGAATAATGTAAACTGGCATGATTACCGCCGTTTTTTATTAGAACTGCCTTATCATGTGACGGAAAACACCACACCCACCGTGACGGAATTACAACAGCTTTCTACCGCTGTCTATGCATGGATTGCAGAAGGAGAATTAAAAGATGTTTAATTTTGCCTTACCGTGGTTTGCCTTACTCCTGCCTGTACCTTTATTGGTGTATTTCTTTTTTCCTATACGCCAAGCTGCAAGCGAGACCACGCCTGAATTGTATTTACCGCAGTTGCAGCGACTGCAACACAGTTTCGCTCACCCCACACCACAACGTAATCCGTGGCAGCGACAACGCTGGATTATTTTAGCGGTAATTTGGTTGTCTACCGTATTAGCGTTAATGTCCCCGCAATGGTTAGATAAACATGTGGATGTCAAAAATGTGGGGTTTGATTTAATGTTGGCAGTGGATTTATCAGGCTCTATGGAAGCAGATGACTTTGTGACCCCCGACCGCCGACGTATTGATCGCTTATCCGCAGTGAAATCAGTCTTGATTCCTTTTATAGAAAAGCGTACAACTGATCGGGTTGGTTTAATTCTTTTTGCCACACATGCTTACTTACAAGCCCCGTTAACTTTAGATCATACAGCGGTGGCGAAATTGCTGGAAAAATCTATGCTAGGAATGGCAGGGCGGGATACGGCGATAGGAGATGCCATTGGCTTAGGAGTGAAAAAGCTACGCACCCGTCCAGAAAACTCGCGTATTTTAATTTTACTCACCGATGGCGCGAACAATGCAGGCAGTTTAGATCCTATCAAGGCGGCTGAACTCGCCAAGCAATATAATATTCGTGTCTATACCATCGGTGTCGGAGGCGGTGGACGTATGTTTGGACGTGGCTTTGATGCACGTAGTTTGAAACAAATTGCTAAGATGACAGACGGACATTATTTCTCCGCTGATAACCTTGGTGCCTTAACTGAAATCTATCAACATATTGATCAAAACTTGTTAAAAACGGAAGCGGAAAGTAAAACCTATTACCAACGTACGCCGCTTTATTACTATCCTTTATTACTGGCATTATTAGGACTCTGTGTGTTACGTATATTGACTATCTTCCGCAAGGAGGCAGGATAATGGATCAAGGATTTGAATTCGCCCAACCCCTTTGGTTTTTTGCCTTATTAATTCCGTTACTCTTAGAGGCATTAGCCGTTTATCACCCGCCACAATACAAGCGGATTCGCCGCTTTGCGGAGGCGCAGTTATTACCTTTTTTACAGAAAAATGTCTCTTCCCCTACGCCGACAAAACGACGTAAAAATCCACAACGTCCAAGTTTTATCTGGGCATTAGTTTGGCTAATGGGGGTACTGGCACTGGCGCAACCACGTTGGGGCTATGAAGATCAAGAAGTCAGCCGCCCCAGTGCAGATGTGATGATCATGTTGGATTTATCCGATTCCATGCGTGTGGAAGATTTGCCCCATTCCCGTTTTGAACAAGCGATTCAAGAAGTGGAAACTTTATTAAATGAAGCAAACAAGTTAAATATTGGTTTAATGGTATTCGCAGGGATTCCACATTTAGTCATGCCACTGAGTGATGATTACGATACCTTAAAAAACTTACTTTATGATTTGAGTATTGATTTGATTCCTGTACAAGGCAGCCGTTTAAACTTGGCATTAGAGCAAGCCAATTTATGGCTAAAAGCCCACCCACAAAATACTAAACATATTGTATTAATCAGTGATGGTGAATTTACCGCCGAGGAAATGAGCCACAGCCAAAGCCTATTAAAAAACTTACCTGTGTATTTACACACGCTTGGGGTCGGCACGATTGAAGGCGGTTCTATCCCGCTTAAAGATGCCAGTTGGAAAAAAGATCCGCAAGGTAAAGTGATTATCTCCCGTTTAAATCAGCAAAATTTAGCCACGCTTGCACAAGCAGGGCGCGGCAGCAGCCAAACTGCTGATTACCGTGATGCAGAAATAAAACAATTAGTTAATTATTTTGAAAAAAGTATTGAAGTGAATGATGAAGATAAAATGCTGTATCGCTTATGGCATGAGCGATTCCATTATTTCTTATTAGTGATGGCATTTGCCATGCTGCCGTGGTTTCGGGGTACAGGGACAATGAGAACCGTGTCATCATGAAGCGTTTAAGTTTATTTCTTAGTTTTTTCCTGTTCAGTGTGCCTGTGATGGCGGGCACATGGTTTGCGAATAAGGCGCAACAGGCTGAACAGGCATATCAACAGCAACAATATGATACCGCTGCGGAATTATTTGACAGCCCTTATCAGCAAGGGGTGGCGCAGTATAAAGCAGGCAAATTTGAGCAAGCGGCACAGGCGTTTGCACAAGTGACTGAGCCTGAAAATTTAGCCAGTGCCCAATATAATTTGGGCAATAGCTTATTTCAGCAAAAGAAATGGGAAGCGGCTAAAGAGGCATATCAACAGGCGTTAAAAACAGATCCAAATCACGCTAATGCCCGCCATAATGCTAAACTTGCCGCGCAGCAGCTTGAAAAAGAACAGCCGCCTGAACAAGATCAAAAAGACCAAGAAAATAAAGATGATCAAAAGCAGGATAAGCAAGATCAACAACAACAGGGCGATCAATCCAATCAACAAGATCAGCAACAACAGGGCGATCAATCTAAGCAGCAAGATCAACAACAGCAGGGCGATCAATCTGAGCAACAAGATCAGCAGCAAGGTAATCAATCTGAACAACAGAATCAGCAACAACAGGGCGATCAACCCAAGCAGCAAGATCAGCAGCAACAAGGTGATCAATCTGAGCAGCAAAAACAACAACAAGCTGGTCAAGTAGATGAAGAAACCCAGCAGCAAGCTGAAGAGGCACAACAGCAACAGGCGCAACACATGGCAGCCCAGCAAGAACAAGGCGAACCTTCTCCAGAAGATAAAGCCGCGCAAATGCAGCAGGCTGCGCCGATGAAAAAAGCGGAAGATGTCATGGCAGATACGCTATTAGATCGGATTGAAGAAAATCCACAGCAGCTTTTACGTGGACAGTTCTATATTGATGCACAAACAGCTAATACAACAACTCCCCAACAAACATGGTAATTTGATAATGTGGTCGCGTTTTGTTTTTATTTTTACCCTGATTTTTCCTTTTGCACAGGTTCATGCAGCAGATTTTACCGCTGCACTTGATACACACCGTGTTTATTTTGGGGAGAGTGTGACGCTGCAATTAAGTTTAAGCGGCGGGCGCGCTGAGACCGATCCTGATATGAGTGAAGTAGAGCAAGATTTTGCTATTCTCAGCCAACACCGCTCTGATTCCACCCAAATTTTTAACGGTACCATTAACCGCCAATTAGTTTGGAGTTATACCCTTGAACCGAAAAAACAAGGCACATTAACTTTACCAGCTGTATCAATTGAAACTAATAAAGGCACCTTATCCAGCCAAGCTTTAAAAATCACGGTGACAGAAAATACAGGTAAACGTGATGATGGTTTGTCTGTAGAAGGCTGGGTATCTAATGCTTCACCCTATTTACATGAACCGTTTTTTTATATTGTGCGGGTTTATCATCATGGTGAATTACAAGAGGTTCAGGCAGTGCCCCCTGCTAATGATGTGATTGTTGAACATGTGGGCAAACCACAATCACAACGTGTAGAACTCAATGGAGAGCAAAAAATTGTTACCCAAACCCGTTTTTTACTCACCCCATTAAAAGCAGGAGCCATTGATTTAGGGTTACCAAGAGTCAAGGCGTTAAAAGCAGAGCGTCAGCGTCAACGCCGCCGTAGCTTTTTTGATATGGATACCTCTAATTATCGCCCAATCAATTTAGTCGGCAAAGCAGTGCCTGTCACCATACAAAATTTACCTGCTAAAGCAGTGCAACCGTGGTTACCCTTAAAAAAACTAACCTTAAATGATGACTGGGAAACCGATTTAAACCAAGAAATCAGCGCAGGCGTGCCATTAATTCGCAGTATTACCTTAGAGGCTGAAGGTATGGGGGGACAGTCTTTACCTAAATTAGATAAATATTTTGCTAATCAAAAAGATTTCCGTATTCGTAGCGCGAAACCTGAAACAGAGCGAAAATTATTAGAAGACGGTACACCTGTGACGACTTTAAAGCAAAGTATTAGTATTATTCCGCTTAATACAGGTGAACTAGAGTTACCTGCTTTACGAATTCCGTGGTGGGATGTGAAAGAAAAAGAGGTGAAATGGACGGAGTTAGCTGCACAAAAAATCACCGTTGCCGCAGGGCAAACTGTGGCACAAATTGCACCGTCACCTATGGGCGCACCACAAACCGTGGTTAAAGTGGTTTATGATACCCGCTTAAATATCATGCAACACAGTGTATTAAGCATTGCAGTCATCACTTTATGTATCGCTTTATTCTTATCATGGCAGACACGCAATACCACAATCAGTGTGAAAACTTCTAGTAAAAAGAAAGCGGTGTCTAACAAGTATTCTTTAGCTCAAGCTCATACAGCTGAGGCATTACAGCAGTTTGTACAATACGATGCGCAACAGCGTTGGCAGTTGCCTGCACACTCTGCATTACGAAAAATTATTGTTTATATTGAGCAGAACCATGTAGAGAATGAAGCATTTATTCAGTGTGTTAAGCAATTGGATGCACATTTATATGGTGGACAACAAACCTTAGAAATTGAAGCATGGAAAACAGCGTATAGTAGTGGTTTGAAACAGTTGAAGGAAAAGCAGCAGGAAACTATAAAAGGCAGTGAATTGGTATTAAATCCATAAGATTAGAGAGCAAAATCTCGTAGTGGTGTTACACGCAACGCCACTACAATATATAAAGTAAATATAGCAATAAAATAATAGATCACAGGAACTATTTGGTTCTACTATGCAACTTCATGAATTAAAATTTACTACTTTAGAAGCAAGAACGGAGGAAGAACTTATTGGTAACCTTCTTTTAGTTTATTTGCACCACTGTACTTTAAATCAAGCTGATGCTCTAAAGGCTTTGTGGCTAGAAGTGGAAGAGTATTCTAATCAAATTTCAGAAAGTACTAAAAATGACCATTTTTATGCAGCAAAGAAACATTTTTATTTTAAAGAAATTCAAGTAGAAGCATTTTTTATTAAACTACATACTATATTTTTAAAATTTGATAATTGTTCTAATAAAACAAAAAAAGATGTAAAACTAATTGAAGAATTTTTATTAGAAATGAAAAATAAAATCAATTTGATCAGTATTTTAGAGGATAATTTTGGTGGTTATAGTGTATTTATCTCTCTAAAAAATGAGTATATATTTTTTTCATGGACTGATGTTATATAAAACTTATATCAATATATTATTAAGCCTCTATTCTATTTTTTGATAAACAAAATATTGCTTATCTTGATTAAAAATAGCTATAACATCCTCTGAATCATAAGTTACTTTCTGTGGCTCATTTTCTTCAGATGACCAATGAACACTAGAAAGCCTTCCGTTTCCATTGCCTAAACGTAAAGCTTTCCTAAATGTATTAGAACAATTTAAGCAATCTTTAAATTTAGCTGTAATCATTTCATATATAGGTTCTCCTTGATAACCACCATAAGCATAAAATCTTAAATTAGATAATCTATATTCATCTCTATCATCAAATGTAATCATTAAGCTTTCTTTATTATTTACATTTATCATGAAATTATAAACTTCATTTTTATTCATAGTATTTAATTTAGATATTAAAAATTATCACCATAATTCCCATAATCAGCACTAGAATTACCAACTTTTTTAGCTTTTTCAAAAATAATTTTTAAATTTTCTTCTCCACCTAGGTATTGCTGAATCACTTCTGATCTAATACTTAATACCATTTCTTGATTACCAAGACATGCAACCGCTTCATCAAAATCTAAAATGACAGCATAAGCATAATGAAGATAATCTTGATTAAATCCTTCTATCTCCATTGCTTTTTTTATTTGTCCTTGTGTATATTTCTCACTCAAACCATATCTTTTTATTAGTGCAGTAGGTAATTTATGAAGTATCTTTTTTACAGCAAACTTCTTTCTAATTGCCTGAAGCATAATAACTAACCTCCTTAATATTCTTTATTTTCTATATTTATAATAAAAACAAAAAATATTACGTGTACTCTGAGTCTATTTCATCAGAGAAAATGATATATAAACACACTATTTATTAATCATTATATTAATCAATGTATTATTTTACAAATTAATAGAAGAATATTAAGGAGGTTAAATTATAGTGGTATTATACGTAATGCTTCATTACCGCTAAGTTAAGAATACAAAGCAGGGTTTTATTCAACAGTAGTAATAGACACTATGGCACAAACAGAAATGAAGCAGGTATTAATATAGGCAAGGCGGTAGAAAAAGGGATATTTAGTACACCCACAATGATTATTGATGAGGAATTATTTTTTGGACAAGATCACCTAAAGTGGGTGAAAAGGGCAGTAAGCTGATTTTAATATCAGTGAATTAAAATACATGCACCTTAATCCCTTATTTTTAAGTAAACGCTCCACCACCTTTAGGCGATGGAGTATTCACTTAACCTCGCCTATACTATATGATTTTTAACTTTAGAAAATAAGCTCATACTTATTTAGTTTTTTACAGTAATTTTTTAGAGGTTAGTGTATGAAAAAAAACTTTAATAAATCCATTAAAATACCCTATTTTGAATACATTTTTATTGCTGCATTATTTATTGCAGGATTATTTTCTTGGCAAACTGTCCCTGCTGCTGAAAAACAACTCACTGATTTAGAAATTCTGAAGCAATTAGAACAAGAGATGGGAGTCACACTTAATCAAATTAGCTTCAAAAGTATACAAGATGAACTAAAAAGAGCTAATTCTTCTTTTTCAATCCCTAACTTTACTGGGGGTCGCCTCAATGTTTATGCTATAGATGAAAATAATCATGTAATTGGCTTGATATTGCATTTTTCAGGTGAAAACACTAATACTAAAGCACCTTCGTTCCCTACTTCCCTTCTAAAATTCAACAAACTACAAGTATTATCATTACTGGATCTAGAGAGTGGATTTAAAGCATATCCAGAATCATTTGATAAGCTAGATAATTTATATTGTTTAGAGATTATTAGTCATTCACTTGAAAGTATGCCTTCATCAATTGGAAAAATAAAAAACTTGGAAATTTTAAGCTTTTGGGGAGAGAGCTTAAATAAGTTGCCTATATCAATCGGACAGCTGCAAAATCTAAAAAAACTCTCTATAGAGGGCACTAAAATAACAGAATTACCTAATCTTACTCAACTTAAAAAACTAGAATTTTTAAGCATTGAAGAAAGTAGTATTGGGATAAAACTCTTACCTGAATGGGTTGGAGAGTTAAAAAACTTAAGATACTTAAATCTCAGTAAAAATAAGCTAAAAACACTTCCTAACTCATTAGCAGAATTAGCTAATTTAGAAGCATTAAATATAGATAAAAATCAATTAGAATCACTACCAACATCATTTGGAAAATTGCAAAATTTAAATAGTTTGAGCTTAAAGCATAACCAATTAGCTATATTACCTACATCATTTGGAGAGCTACAAAGTATACAGTATTTAAATTTAACAAATAACCAATTGAATACATTACCTGAATCATTTGGAAAGCTGAAAAGTTTAGAAAGATTAGATTTAGGGAATAACCAATTAAATACATTGCCTAAACAATTAAGCGATTTACAAAGTTTAAAGTGGTTAAATTTAGAGAGTAACCAATTAAATGTATTGCCTGAATCACTTGAGGAACTACAAAATTTAAAGTGGCTAAATTTAGGAAATAACCAATTTAGTGTGTTACCTGAACCACTTAGGAAGTTAAAAAATTTAACTATGTTAGGCTTACATAGCAACCAGATTAAAACCTTGCCTATTTTTCTTAAAGAATTGAAAAATTTAGAGAAACTGGGGCTAGAAATGAATCAATTAGAAACCATTCCTTTTGTTTTTAAACATATGCCAAACCTAAGACAAATACATTTACGACAAAATAAAATTAGTATGCTGTCAAAAGATACCTTATATGCATTTTTAGATTTTAAAAGGGGCATAGTGTGGGAAAAGAGATGGGGAGAACTTGTTGGTGATTATGAAAGATATATTATTATGGATGGTAACCCTTTAACTTCGCCACCCCCCTCAGTTATCATGAAAGGGAAACAAGCTATTCATGACTACTTTAAAAGTCTAGATAAACTTTCTGATTTAGAAGTCATTAGTCAATTAGAGCAAGAAATTGGTAAAAAGCTAGTAAAGATTAATTTAAAAAATATCAGTGCTAAAGGGAAAGCTCAGGGATATGCTGTAGATGAAAAGAATACAGTTATTGGTTTAAATTTAAATACTAGCCAATTAAAAACTATTCCTCATACAGTTTTTTTACTAAAAAACTTACAAAAACTATCATTAGCTCATAACAAGCTTAAAACATTACCAAGTGCATTAGTACAGTTGAAAAACTTATGGTATTTAAACGTGGTAAATAACCAATTAAAGGAATTACCAATATCACTTGGAGAGCTAAAGTTAAAGGCTTTGTATCTTGGTAAAAACCAGCTAAGTAAATTACCAGAATCATTTGGGAATCTAAAGACTTTAAGCAACTTAGGCTTAATCAGTAATAATTTAGCAGTACTCCCAGCATCATTTGGAAAATTGCAGAGTTTAAATAAATTATATTTAAATAATAACCAACTACAACAGCTTCCTTTATCATTTGGGCAGTTAACAAGCTTAAAGGAACTTCAATTACGAAATAATCAACTCACTACATTACCTACTTCATTTGAAAAGCTAGAAAACTTGAGTAAATTGGATATTAGTCAAAACCCATTACAGGAGTTACCTGAATCAATAAGCCAATTGAAAAATTTAGTTGCTTTGAAACAGTAGCTTTAATTAAAAGCTAGAATGATGATTGGGGAGTTTTAAGAGGTAATATTTAATGTTACTAATAGCCTGTGGTATTCGTAGCTTAAACTGATTGAAAACGCCTCATGAAGGTAAATAAATGATACTTATTATTTTATGCATACTTTAATGTTTTTTCCCAAAAACAGGCTTTACCTATTTCAGGATTTAATTCATAGGCAGCAAACCCTTGCTTAGAATACAAATTTTGCGCAATTTTATTGCCTTCTAACACTTCTAAAGTAATTTTGCAGCATTTACGTTTTCTAGCTATCTCTTCCACTTTTTCCATCATCATATGGCTCAGTCCCAAACCACGAAAATCAGCAACAACCATTACATCATGAACATTAATTAATGACTTACAACTAAATGTAGAAAATCCTTCAAAACAATTGATCATCCCAGCAGGTTGATTATCAACATACGCCAAAATAGTAAATGCATGAGGTATTGTTGCTAAGGTTGAAGCTAAATTTTCAATCACATCTTTTGCTAAAGCTTTTCCGCCTCCCATTGTGTCTAAGGCATAATCATTAAGCAGTATACCTATATGTTGTGCCTGTTCAGGATCTAAATAATCGGCAAGGATGATTTCAATGTTTTTTATCACTGTATCCATTATATTTTTCCTGTAAAAAGAAACAGTTTACCGTGAAATAATAAGAAAAAAAGGTAAAAAAAAGGGATGCAATGCATCCCTTTTTTATAAACTATAAATGTGAAAGAGGATTTATATCTTAGACATTAAAGCGGAAATGCATCACATCGCCATCATCAACAATGTACTCTTTACCTTCTAAACGCCATTTACCTGCTTCTTTTGCTCCAGCTTCACCTTTACCACTAATATAATCATCATAAGCGATGACTTCAGCACGAATAAAGCCTTTTTCAAAATCAGTGTGAATCACAGCAGCTGCTTGAGGGGCTGTGGCACCAATTTTAACTGTCCATGCACGGACTTCTTTTTCACCTGCAGTAAAGTAGGTTTGTAAGTTTAATAAACGGTAACCTGCACGAATAACACGATTTAAACCAGCTTCTTCTAAGCCTAAATCTTGTAAAAATTCATCACGTTCTTCTTCAGAGAGTGCAATAAGTTCTGCTTCAGTCGCAGCACATACCGCTACAATTTCTGCTTTTTCTTCTTTTGCTAAAGCGATCACTTTATCTAAAAAGGGGTTGTTTTCAAAACCATCTTCATCAACATTGGCAATATATAAGGTTGGTTTTGCGGTAATAAGTTGCAACTCACTTAACCATGCACTACCTTCTTCATCTGCTTCAAAACTGCGAATAGGTAAACCTTCTCCCACATGGGCTAAAGCCTTTTCTAAAAATTCACGTTTTTTAATCAGATCTTTATTACCACTTTTCGCATTTTTAGCTGTGCGTTGTACTGCACGCTCTAAGGCTTCTAAATCTGATAAGATTAATTCAGTATTAATAATTTCAATATCTTCAAGGGGATCAACTTTACCCGAGACATGAATCACATCATCATCTTCAAAACAGCGTACAACATGGGCAATGGCTTGTGTTTCACGAATATTTGCTAAGAACTTATTCCCTAAGCCTTCACCTTGTGAAGCCCCTTTGACTAAGCCTGCAATATCGACAAATTCCATTGTGGTGGGTAGTACACGTTGTGGTTGTACAATGTCTGCCAAAGCATCCAAACGTGGATCAGGCATTGCGACAATCCCAACATTGGGATCAATCGTACAAAACGGGTAGTTTTCCGCTTGAATTTCTGCATTGGTCAATGCATTGAATAAGGTTGATTTACCTACGTTAGGTAAACCGACAATTCCACACTTAAAACCCATAACCGTTGTTACCTAAAACTTATAAGCTTAAACTTTTTGACTGTGTAATGTATTCATTGCACGATCAAATTGTCCTGTACAAATATCATCAATGACCTGCAAACTATTATCAATTGCTGCGTCAATAGCATCTTGATCGATACGTGAAGGTGATTTTAATACATAATCAACCACAGCTTTACTATTACCAGGGTGATCAATACCTAAACGTAAGCGCATAAAGTTTTTATTGCCAAGGTGTGCAATTGTATCACGTAAACCATTATGTCCCCCATGACCGCCGCCTTTTTTTAGGCGTGCAATACCTGCGGGTAAATCCAGTTCATCGTGAACCACTAATATTTGTTCGGGAGATATTTTATAAAAACGAGCTAATGCATTAATTGCTTGTCCACTACGATTCATAAAGGTAGTTGGTTTTAATAGCCAGCAATTAAATGAGCTTGTTTTGATTCGACAGGCAGCCCCATGAAATTTACTTTCTGAGCGGAAGTTTTCACCACAGCGTTGCGCAAGGCGATCAACAAACCAAAAACCTGCATTATGGCGAGTAGCTTCATAATTTGGGCCGGGATTTCCCAGCCCAACAATAAGCGCGATGGTCACGCTATTAAATTATTCAGCGTCGGAAGAGGCATCTGCTGCTGCATCTTCCCCTGCACTTGTTTCTTCTTCTTCACTACCACGCGGCGCGTTAACTGCCACAACAGGTAAGTCAGAGTCATGTGATAAGGCGATAATTTCAACGCCTTCAGGACAGTTAATGTCAGATAAGTGAATCACTTCACCTAACTTAGCTTCAGCTAAATCAATTTCAATAAATTCTGGTAAATCTTTAGCTAAACAACGGATTTCAATATCACTTAATTGACGAGCGATAACACCCCCACCTGTTTTAACACCCACACATACTTCTTCATTGATGAAGTGTAATGGAACGTTCATGGTAATGGCTGCATTTTCATCAACACGTAAGAAGTCAACATGATAAGTGATTGCACGGTAAGGGTGACGTTGTACGTCTTTTAATACAGCTTGTTCTGCTTTACCGTCAATATTTACAGTTAGAATATGAGAGTAGAATGCTTCATTTTCTAAGTGATGTGTCATCTCATGTTGAGATAATGTTAAAGAAACAGGTTCTTGACCTGCACCGTAGATAATAGCAGGTACTTTTTCTGCGTGACGAAGGCGGCGGCTCGCACCTTTCCCTTCATCAGTACGCACAGTAGCATTAACTTCAAATGTTTCAGCGGACATGGATAGTCTCTCCAAAAATTAAAAAATCCCAAAAAGGGATCGTTCTACACAACAAATGGGCATGTTTCGCGACCAAAACATGCCCATTTCTATGCAATAAAATACGTTTTTAGTTAGTCAATAAAGAGTGAGCTGACAGATTGCTCATCACTAATACGACGCATCGTTTCTGCTAGCATTTCCGCTAGGCTTAGTTGACGAATACGATCACATGCCACTGCTTTTTCAGTTAAAGGAATGGTGTTAGTGACAACTAACTCATCTAATTTTGAATTTTCAATATTGCTGATTGCCTTACCTGAAAGAACAGGGTGAGTACAATAAGCAACAACACGCTCTGCACCGCGCTCTTTTAATGCATCGGCAGCATGGCAAAGTGTACCTGCTGTATCAACAATGTCATCAATTAAGATACAGGTACGATCATTGACATCACCAATGATATTCATCACTTGCGCTTCATTAGCACGCGGGCGACGTTTGTCAATAATAGCTAAATCGGCATCATCCAGTTGTTTAGCTAAAGCACGGGCACGTACAACCCCCCCTACATCAGGAGAAACAACGGTAATGTTTTTATATTCATGTCGCCAGATATCACCTAATAAAATAGGAGAGGCATACACATTATCTACAGGAAGATCAAAGAAACCTTGAATTTGATCAGCGTGTAAGTCTACGGTTAAAATACGATCAGCCCCTGCACTGTCTATCATATTGGCAACCATTTTCGCTGTAATCGGTACACGTGCAGAACGTGAACGACGATCTTGTCGAGAATAGCCAAAGTAGGGGATAACAGCTGTAATACGTGCTGCTGATGCGCGACGTAAGGTATCAACCAGAATGAGCAACTCCATTAAGTTGTCATTGGTCGGGGCGCAGGTCGGTTGGACTATAAAAACATCTTTACCTCGAACGTTCTCATGAATTTCCATCATGATTTCACCGTCGCTGAAACAGCCAACAGTTGAACGACCTAAGGGGATATTTAAATAACCGACTATAGCACGGGCTAAGGCTGGATTAGAATTACCAGAAAAGACAACCATTCGGTTAGACACGCCAGAACTCCGCTTCTTGAGTTTGTGTGGTAGATAGGATAAGTTACTGATATAAATATGGCTGGGGTACCTGGATTCGAACCAGGGCGTGACGAGATCAAAACCCGTTGCCTTACCGCTTGGCTATACCCCAATAATATCAGTTTTTTAAAAGCATTTGGCTGGGGTACCTGGATTCGAACCAGGGCGTGACGAGATCAAAACCCGTTGCCTTACCGCTTGGCTATACCCCAAATGTGCGACATAATGTATAGTGTTGTGTTTTTGTTGTCAAGTGCCTAATTGAGATGTTTTTTTACATTTCAAAAGGTGCTTGATTTTGTCCTTGTGTCACAAATCCCTGCCATGTTGTGGGCAAGTGTTCTAAGCAATGCTTAGCTTGTTTTTGTGTTGCAAAGGCGGCAAAAACACATGCGCCAGTACCTGTCATTTTTGCATGACCGTATTGGCTTAACCAGTCTAGTGCACGTTTCACTTCAGGATAGTGTTTGATAACCACTGTTTCACAGTCGTTATGTACGTCCCCTGAATGAAAGACAGGCATTGTAATAGGTGGTGTATTTCTTGTCAAGTGGGGATCGGTAAATATTTTTTGTGTACTGACATGACAATTTGGATAGACAACCAGATAATAAGGTTCATCCAAGCTAATCGTTTGTAATTGTTCACCAATTCCTTCTGCCCATGCAGCCTGCCCGTGAATAAAAATGGGGACATCTGCACCCAGTTTTGCGCCTAATTGCATTAATTCATTTGTTGGGCGATTGAGTGCCCATAGTGTATTGAGTGCAAGTAAGGTGGTTGCAGCATTTGAGCTACCCCCTCCTAAACCTGCCCCCATCGGAATTTTTTTATCTATTTGGATAGTGATACCTTGTTTTACTGCATAGTTTTGTTGCAATAAAGTCGCAGCCTTATAGACTAAATTTTCTTCTTGCGCAATATCGGTCTCAGTATGACACTGAATGGTATTGGTATCATTGAGTTGAAAATGCAGCACATCGCAAAGTGTTAAAAACTGGAATACCGTTTGTAAATCATGATACCCATCAGGACGGCGTGCTGTAATATGTAAAAATAAATTGATTTTTGCGGGGGCTAAATAACTAATGGGGGCGGGCGTTGGTGTCATACAATGTCCACTGAGAAATAATGAGTTTTACGTTTATATCTTCCCCATATTGAGCAAATACTTTACGAGGTAAGGGCAATGGGGTGTTTGTATGGTAGCTAGGGTAATTCACTTGCCATGTTTGTTGGCTGAGTTGTTGTAATTGCCCTGTATTATTTAATTGAAGCTTTGTGAATGCTGGTTTTGTTGCAGGAATACCGCGCACCCAAAATAATAAAGCATTAATAGGTAATGGAATATTTAATTCTTGATCAAATAGCTCTTTAGGGGAGTTTGCATAGTGGCGTTGTCCATCAGCAGTACGCAATTGTACCCCTTGTGGGTCACCCTCTAATTGTAACGCGCCTTGTCCGAGTGGATCGCTAAAACGCAGTTGGTATCTATCCCCTTTTTGCACCCATGTTAGTTTAGCGACCCAATTTTCGTCTGCTGTGGTCATGGCAATACGACCTTGTAAACGCCAATGACTTAATTGGGCAATAGCCTGCTGATGCTGTTGCCAGCTATGTAATTGGGCAGGACTGTGGGAAACAGGTTTGACAACAGGGGTGCACGCATACAGTGCCCCCCCTGTAAGGAGTATTAAAATAAAACGCTGAATTATCACGGTAGGAAACGACGGATCACTTGTTGTAAGAATTCATCATTAGGAAATTTTTCTTGTGCTTTTTCCCAGATGTCCTTGGCTTGTTGTTTGTCGCCTTTGACCCATAATACTTCTCCTAGGTGAGCAGCAATTTCAGGATCATCTAAAGCAGCTTGTGCTTTATTAAGATAATCAATTGCCGCATCATATTGCCCTAAGCGATATAATACCCAGCCCATGCTATCTAAAATATAATGGGCTTTAGGGCGCGCTGCTAAAGCTTGCTTAATTAGCTCATGTGCTTCCTGATAGCGGGTGGTATTGTTCGCTAAACTGTAGCCTAGTGCATTGAGTGCATCAACATGATTTGGAGAAAGGCTTAATACACGACGTAAGTCTTTTTCTACATCAGCCTGCTGCCCTAATTTATCGGCTAATAAAGCACGCATATATAAGATACTCACCGTATCAGGGGCTGCTTTTAAGATATCATCGTACACTAACATGGCTTGTGCATAATGTTTATGTTCGGTTAATAGCTCGGCTTCTACTTGTTTTAGGTGTAAGGTTTCTTTATTGCTTTCTACAGGAACGGAGCGTAAATAGGCTAAGGCATCTTCTAAACTGCCTTGTTGACTCATTAAGACTGCAATACGGGTTTGTGCTCCAAGGTAATGCTCTCCTTGCTTGATTTTTTGATATTGCACAATAGCATGTGTGATGTTTTTTTCTTGTTCAGCAATTTTTGCTAAATAAAAGTAAGCCGTATTTTGTTGCTGTTCACTTTCTGTTAAGTGTTGAAAATAGATTTTTGCATCATTGTATTGTTCTGTTTGTAAATATAAAGCAGCAATAGCAAATAGAATATCATCACGTTGCTTATGATCTTTGTCTAATAAAGCCTTAAATGCATCAATTGCTTTGGGGTATTTTTTCATCCCAGCTAACATGCGAGCATAAATAAACTGCCAATCAAGCTCTTCAGGATGTTGCTTAATATGCTGTTGTAAAAAGCTTAATGCTGTATTGATGTTATTTTGTTTTTCTAAGATATGTGTATATAACAATACCACGTTAGGGTAACGCGGGTCTTTAGCAATAATTTTATCTAAGGTGGTTAAACTTTCTCCTAACTGCTCATTAGCAAGTTGTAAGCGAGCATAGATATATAATGCCATTAAATCATCAGGAAATTTTTCAGTTAACTTTTTAGCTAATTGTAAGCCCTGTTCTTTATGCCGACTGAGTAATTCAACTAAGATATTAACTTCTTGATGGGCTGCTTTATCATTTTGTGTACTCAGTGTTTTTAAAACTTGGCTAAGTTGCTGAATAGCTTCATCACTGCGTTGTTGTTCTAATAACACAGAGCTTAATATTTGGCGAGCAGATTTATTATCAGGATCAATATCTAACCATAAGCTCGCAGCACGACCTGCTAGTTGATAATTTTCAATAAAAGCGGCAATTTTAGTTGCACGTTCTGCTAACTGTACATCACGTGTACGCTCTGCCACATCATAATAAATTTCAGCGGATAAAATATAATTGCCACGTTGCCCTGCAATTTCAGCTAATAATATTTTATACATATGCTCCTGTTCAGCTGAAACAAATCTGTAATCAGGTAATGAAGCATTTTGTGCATGGATAGTCAGTTTATCATCATCAACAACTTGGCTAGAGTGCACCGTGTGTCCTGCACAGCCATAAAGTAAATTGGCAAAGAAAAATATACCAATTTGTTTCATTAAACATTTATTATTCACAAATACTGCTCCGAGCTATATTTCGCCTTTCGCGCTATAGTATCACGTCTTTATTAGTTCGCGTGTAATAGCTCAAGGCATTTTATATTCATTTTGTCATAAGCCACATAAAATAAATAGATTCATTTTTTAGCTAGTGTAGTAAAAAATAGGCACATGTGTCATGGTATTTATTTGGAGCAGCTTTGTATTTGCCTATAACAAGTTAAAAACAGCGGGTATTCTAATGTATTTATCATAGATAATAATTAAGTCAAAATATAAACCACGCCGTTTTTTAACATGACTTATAGATTACTGTGCTGCGACAACAGAAAATTCTACTAATACTTCAGGGCGTGCCATACGCGCCTCTACACAAGCTCGAGCAGGTTTCTCTCCTGCTGCTACCCATGTATCCCAGACTGCATTCATCGCAGCAAAATCTTTCATATCACGAATATAGATGGTGACAGATAATAATTTATCCCGCTCACTGCCTGCTTTGGCTAATAAGTCATCAATTTTATCTAAGCATCGCTGTGTTTGCTCTGTAATATCCCACGCAGCATCTCCTGCTGTTTGTCCACATAAATAAATCGTTCCATTGTGTTTGACAATACGGCTCATACGCTCTGTTGACTCAATACGTTCAATAGTCATAAAACGAGTAAACTCCAAAATAATAAAGATAAATAAGGATGTTAACAATCACCACAACGGTGTCTATTAATAGTAGATATGCTTTGTAAAATAAAAAATTAAAGGATTTTTCGTTCAAAACGATTAATTTTAAATGCATCTAAGCAAAATGAACTCTGTCCTTGTAAAATTAAATCTGCCATCACTTGCCCAACACTAGGGGCTAATTGAAACCCATGTGCTGAAAACCCAAAGGCATGATAAGCGTTTTCAGCCTCAGGGCTGCAACCAATAACAGGCAAATTGTCAGGCATGTATGCCTCTAAACCTGCCCACATACGATTAATTGAAGCAGTTTTCATAATGGGGAAAAATTCAGCTGAGGTACGTGCCCCCAAGGCTAATTTACTATAATCTAAACGTGTAGTATTAGTATCCCGATCAGCAAATCCTTTTGCACCACCACCAATCAATACTGTCCCATTTTCAAATTGTTTAAAAGAAAGTTGGCGGCTGACTGCACCCACAACAGGCGTGGCAAAGTGGGGCATTCTTGTGGTAATCATTAACATGGGGGCACTGTATGACAAAGGTACATTATCCCCCATCATCACAGCAATACGATCCGCCCATGCCCCTGCACAATTAACAATATGTAAGGCTTCATATTGATGGTGCTGACTATTAATAAGCCAAGTTTTACCAACACGGCGAACTTGCTGAACAGCTTCCCCTTCAATAAATTTTACTCCATGACGTGCTGCGGCATTGCGAAACGCTAAGGTTGCCTTATAAGGAATTGCATACCCATCATTTTCAGAGACCACCCCCCCGACACAATGAGGCGCAACATGGGGAAGACGTTCCCGTAGTTCCTGCTGATCAATAATTTTTTCATGAAAAAAATCTAGGGCATGCATATTTTTTTGGCGATGATACAAGGTTTCCATATCGGCTTCATCTGCTGCAATATTAATTAAAGAACGGGCTCGAAAACCTGTATCGGCAGCTAATTCATCATCTAATTGCAACCAACGTAAAGAAGCTTCTTTACTTAATGGGACTTCAGAAAAATGCCGCCCAAGTAAACGGACTCCTCCCGCATTCACCCCTGAAGCATGGCGTGAAACCACGTCTTTTTCAATCACGGTCACCTTTACCCCTGCTTTAGCAAGATGGTAGGCTACTGAACAACCATGAATCCCTCCGCCAATAATCACGACATCACTGTTACTCATGCGACATCCTCTTTTGAACCAGATTTAGAGGAGGGAGTGACGGTAAACCGCCCTAATTCTGTTAAATTAACTAACCTCATGGGGGAACGTAAACGATAGTATCCTACATTTTCCACAGGCTCCTCTCGCCATGTAGCCAATAATTCACTGACTGTATGCCCACATTGCCGCCCTTGACAAGCTCCCATTCCACAACGGGTTAAGCTTTTTAATTGGTTTGGATTACGCGCTCCTTGCTCAAATCCCTTTTTTAGTTGTGCAACAGTTTGCTCTTCACAGCGACATACCACTACATTATCTTGGCTAGGAATACGGTGAGTCGTAATAGGACGATACAATGTATCAAGGAAGCGGCGAAATCTGTGTAAGCTTTGCAATAAACTATGCTTAGTCTGTGCTTCTTGGTCGCGTCGTTTTTTAGAAATAAAACCCAATCGATATAATTGGTTTAATGCTGCCAACTGCCCTGTCACAATCGCCCCATCAGCCCCAACAATACCTTGTCCATCTCCTGCAATAGACACCATATCAATAGAACTTTGTCCCCATTCATTTAAGGTAGGTGTCCAACATAGCTGTTGTGCTGACCAATGGTGGGCAACGCCTAATGCACGCGTAATGTTTAAATTAGGGATCACCCCTTGGTGTAAAAAAATATGTTCTGTTTCAAGACAGTGCTGTTTCCCTTTACTGATGAAACACACCCCTTTTGCGCGAGTTTTTCCTGTGATATTAATACTATGTGCATGATGATAAATAGGAATATTGGCTTGGCGTAGTTCTTTTAATAAATCCAAACCTTTAAATAGTAATTTATACTCTGATAAAGCACCGATTAAATAAGGCAAAGCATGAAGATAGTTACGTTTAGGGGTGGTATCAATGACCGCAGCTACTTTGACACCTAAGCGTATATATTGTGCAACGATTAAATAAAGTAATGCCCCTGTACCTACAAATACTGCTCCATCGTATACCACCGCATCAGATTTCAGCATCACCTGTGCACTGCCTGCTGACATCACCCCTGGTAAGTGCCACCCTGTGACAGGAAAAGGACGCTCCATTGCACCAGTAGTGAGTAATAATTCACGTGCGGTTAAGCGTTGTGTTTCATTATTTTGAGAGAATAAAATTTCACCTGTATCCCCCACATGCCATACTTTTGCTTCACTATAGTGCTTTGCGCCACAATGATTAAACTGCGTAATCAGTGCCGCCCCTTTTGTATAGTCTTCTCCTAATATACTGGGGTTTTCCAGGGGGCTGCCTGAGGCATTACGATAAACTTGCCCCCCTGCTTGAGGTTTTTCGTCCAAGATGGCAACTGATGCCCCTGATTGTGTGGCGGTAATCGCGGCTGACATACCCGCAGGACCTGCACCAATAATAGCAATATCATAACTGTTCATGTTATGCCTCCTTTTTCATTGTGACAGAGGCGGATGTGGTTTCAGTAATCACTTGGCGTTTGATATGCATCCCTGCTTTAACAGGTGTTAAACAGGCTTGTTGATTAGGTTGTTGATCAATTTCAACCAGACACTCAAAACACACCCCCATTGCACAATAAGCGGAACGTTTTTGTTCAGTCACAGGTGCGATACGTGTTGTGGTCTCACCTGCTAATGCCATAGCTGCCCACACTGAAATACCTTCAGGGACGGAGATAAGTTGATCATTGAGGTAAATTTGAATAAGAGAGGGTGAAGATAGATGACGAAACATAATGAGCTCCGCTGAAGATACATGACATAGCATGATTATCTGCCTAATAAATGCAGATAATCAGCTAAATGGTTGTAAAATTGGATACTTATATCACCCTATAAATATAAACTTATAGTTTAGGGTTGGATAAGTGAATAGGTAATAGTGATAGAGTCTTTATTAATTAAAGAAAATAAATGTTGAGCTTCTTTTGCATTAATAAATTTTTGAAGCCCAGCTTCTGCTGCAGCTTTATCACGCCAAAAAACAACTTCAGTCCATGTACCTTTTTCTTGCAATGCAAGAAAGCGATGAATGTAGCCCTCAGTACTTGCTAAAACAGTATCTGTTTCAGATATTGCTTGTATCAATGTTTCCTTTTTAACATCTTGGTGTACTTCAAAAGTTACATATTCAATGATGGTAGCATGCTCAAGTGCTTGCATTGTTTATTCCCTTGTTAGTTAATGTGAAACTTTGTCAAGTAATGCCTGCCCCCATTTTTCCCCTACATCTTTTAAAATTTGTGGCCATACTTCAGCACGTACTTTTTCAGCAGCCGCTTTTAATTGAGCATCAGTTAAGCTAACAATCGTTGCACCGTAATCCGCTAATTTTTGCTCATAAGCAGTTTGATCAGATTCTGCTTTAACCCAACGTTGTTTTTCAAACTCTAAGGCGGCTTTTTCTAATGCTGCACGGGCTTTATCATCCATATCAGCCAAAGTGCCTGAATTAATAATCATGTACCACACTTCAAAATGCGTATTGACTGGAATATAGGTTTTAGTCACATCACGAAAGGAAGCATAATAACCTTCAGCCCCTGAACCAATAATGCCATCTACAACCCCTGTTTGTACGGCTGTAAACGCTTCAGAAAAAGGAATAGGTGAACTGATATAACCCAGTGCATCACTGGTTAACTGGAAGCTTTTAATCCCTGGGACACGCACTTTAATCCCTTTTTTCACACTGGGATCACCTGCGGATACAGGCGCACGATTTAAGGCAACCCCTCCAAAATAAACAGGGTAAGCTGCCAACATCGTAATATCTTGCTTGGCATATAGCTCTTTCATTGCTGAATGAATAGCCCCCCCCGGCCCATAAATTTTATGTGCTTGTGCCCAGTTCTCAGCAATATAAGGGAAAGCACTGATTTGCATTTTACGTGAGGCAGCGGTAGCAGCTGGTTGCACTGCCATATCCACCGCACCCACAGAGATCCGCTCTTGCACAGTGGTGTAATCACCTAAAGCACTGGCAGCAAAAATTTTAATTTTGACTTCCCCATCAGTCACTTTTTTGACCTTATCAGCGAAATCTTTTAATTCCATATCAATAATCGCCCCTTGTGGACGAATATGACTGACTTTTAAAGTCACTGCTTCGACAGCAGTGCTGAGTAATGTGGTGGCAAGTAAGGCAGAACCTAAATAACAACGTAAGCTAGGTAATGACATGAAAAATCCTCCTCGGATGGTATCGTACTAGTGAGGGGTGTATCCCCTCTGTTTTTCACAAGTAAAATAAGGTTAGTAGCCAAATAATTTGGGCAAGTATAAGGACAGGTCTGACCAGAAAGAGGTTAAAAAGACCACAGGTAAGTAACCTGTGATAATTAATATCATCGCAGGGCGAATAATTTTGGTCACTTTAACTTTACCAATACGCGCCCCCAAATAAAGAATAGAAGCATAAGGAGGGGTGACACCACCCATTGCTGTATTGACACCCATAATGGCAGCAAATTGAATTGGGCTGATCCCAATGGCTTCCATTAATGGCAGTAATAAAGGTGCAATTAAGATAATTGCAGTAACATCATTGACTACCATCCCAACTAAAAATAACAGGACATTAATTAAAATAAGTAATAGTACTTTGTTATCAGTGATCGCAAAAATAGATTCAACAATGGCTTGAGGGATGCTTTCTAATACAAACATTTGTGACAAAATCATGCTAAATAAAATCATTAACATGATCGCACCCACTGAAGTAGAGGCTTCTTTACCTGCTAATAAAAAGCTTTTCAGGTTTAAACCTTTATAAATTAGGAACCCAACAGGAATGGCATAGATCACCGCAACCGCTGCTGCTTCTGTAGGGGTCATAATCCCCCCATAAATACCCCCTAAAATAATCACAGGCATCAGTAAAGCAGGTGTTGCTTTAAAACCACGGTTTTTAATTTCTAGCCTAAATTCTTTCCCTTTAGGACGCTCTTCTAGCACTAAAGGGAATTTACGTGCTAACCAAATATTGACCACGGAGAAATTGGTCATGATAAGTAGCCCCGGCCCTAAGGTAGCAAGGAAACAGGCAAGAATTGAAGTATCTGTGACCCAACCATAAACAATCATGGTGACGCTGGGCGGAATGAGTAAACCTAATAAAGAGGCATTAGCAATTAAAGCAGTGGCATATTCACGAGGATAACCTTGCTTTTCCATTTCAGGGATTAATAAAGGGCCAATAGCAGCAACCCCTGTTAAACCAGAGCCAGAAATTGCACCAATGAGTGCACAACTAATTGTTGCCACCACCCCAAGACCACCACGTAAATGACCGACAAAAATATTGACAAAGCGCAGTAAGCTGGCAGCGATACCACTGACACTCATGATCGTACCAGCCAATACAAACAGAGGAATTGCCAATAAAACGGGATTACCTAGCTGTTGAAATCCCCATAACATATTGCCTTTCATGACCACGTCACCAAAGAAATACATCACCATTAAGCCCCCGCCAAAACAATAAGGAAGGGGAACACCTAATGTTAATAATAAAACCAGTACAGCGACTGCAAATAAAGCTACTTCAATCATCCGTTATGCTCCTCTTTTTTAGTCGCTAATAAGGTACGGAGGTGGCGATAAAGATGAACGGCGGTATAAAGCATCATCAATACCAAACCTGTTAATAATGCAATATCAACATAAAAGGTGGGAATGTATAAGGTTGGGCTTTCTTTCCAAACGCGCCAAGAATACTTAGTAAAGTCCCATGCCCAATAGGTGAGCCAACAACCAATAATTAAACTAATCACTTCGCCAATGACAGCAAGAATGCAAAATTGGCGTGGGGTTTTAAGAAAAATTTCTAATACATTGGCGCGAATATGAGTATTTTCACGGGAGGCATTGACCGCCCCTAAGGCGTATAACCATAAAGTGGGATAGAGTAAAGTTTCTTCTAATCCCATGATAGGAATTTCAAAAACATAGCGTGTCATGACTTGGACAAACTGTCCTAAAGCCACTAAGCAAATCAGCCCCGTTAGTAGGATACTAACAAATCGATTCATATGTTGTTCCTTTGGCTTATATGACAAAAGATATAAGTAGTTATTATTTTGTTAAATGATGGCGTGTACAGCCCATAAAATCAAAACGATTAAATTGATAATTTTATAAATTTTTCTTATACTTGGCTAATTATTTACGCATATTCAGATGGTTAGCAAAGCATGAATATTAGCATTCGCCAGTTACAAGCATTTAGAGAAGTGATGCGTACAGGATCCATTTCTGATGCAGCACGCGCATTACATCGGACACAACCTGCTGTCAGCAGTATGATTTCAAGTTTAGAAGAAGAATTAGGTGTGGTCTTGTTTGAGCGGCAACGGGGGCGATTAGTATGTAAACCTGAAGCGCATTATTTTTTTGAAGAAACGGAAGCTATTTTAGGGCGATTAGCACAAACGACACGCACTATGCAAGAGATTGGTAATTTACAAGAAGGGCAATTACGTATTGCTTGTATGCCTGCCTCTTCACAGTTTATGATGCCGCGTTTGGTAGCAGATTTTATGCGTGATAAACCGCGCGTTAAAGTATCTTTAATGATGCGTGCCTCAGCCATTATTGAGGAATGGATTGCATCACAACAATATGATATTGGGTTAGCAGAAACACCGCCTCCTAATCCAATGCTAGCCATACAAACGTTTGAGCTTCCTTGTACCTGTGCAGTACGTCGTGATGATCCATTAAGTGAAAAAATGATGATAACGGCTCAAGATTTGGATGGGCTACCTTTAGCCACTTTGCAAGAAGGACACCCTAATTTAACAGCAACACGAGCGGCTTTTCAAAAAGCAGGGGCGTGTTTACAGCAGCGTTTTGAATTGCGTAATTATCAGCCTGCTTTAAAATTGGTTGAAGAAGGTTTGTGTTATTGTATTTGTGATCCGATGACTGCCAGTAGTTATTTTGATTATCGTGAACACAATTCTATTTTAGTGTTTAAACCTTTTACCCCTGTGATTCCTTTGTCAGTCTCTATTTTACACCCTGCACATCGCCCAGCATCTTTATTAACAGAGAAATTTACGGCGATATTGGTGGATGAGCTTACAAAGATTAGTCAGCAATTTAGATAATGAAAGAAGCGGGAAGTTATCGGGTTAACAGAATGTAACCCGATTGATATAAGCTATTTAATTAAGCTTCCGTTGCAGATTTTTTATTAGCTGCTACATCAGGTAAATTATCTAAAGCTTGCTGTAATGCCTCTTCAGGATAATCAAAATCTTCTAGTTCACCACTGAAGTATTTATCATAGGATGCCATATCAAAATGCCCATGCCCTGATAAAGTAAACAGAATTGTTTTTTCTTCTCCTGACTCTTTACAACGCAAAGCCTCATCAATGGCTGCACGGATTGCATGACAAGATTCAGGTGCAGGAATAATCCCTTGTGTTTTAGAAAATAAGACTCCTGCTTCAAATGTTGCCACTTGTGGAACAGATACCGCTTCTAAAATACCTTCATGATAAAGCTGAGATACTAAAGCAGAATCACCATGATAACGTAAGCCCCCCGCGTGAATACTTGGTGGCATAAAATCATGCCCTAAAGTATACATTTGCATTAATGGCGTTAAACCAACGGTATCTCCGTAATCATAAGCATAATGCCCACGGGTTAAAGTTGGGCAAGAAGTGGGTTCAACAGCAACAAGGCGAATATCTTTACCAGCAGCTTTATCTGCTAAATAAGGGAACATCATCCCCCCCACATTTGACCCCCCACCACATGGCGCAAAAATCACATCAGGTGAATCACCTACTTTAGCAAATTGTTTTTGGGTTTCTAAACCAATCACAGTTTGGTGTAATAACACATGATTTAATACAGAGCCTAATGTGTAATTAGTATCTGTACGTGAAGCCGCTTCTTCCACCGCTTCAGAAATGGCTAAGCCTAGAGATCCTGGGCAGTCTGCATCTGCTGCTAAAGCTTGGCGACCTGCTTCTGTTAGGTTTGTGGGGCTGGCAAGGACTTCCGCCCCCCATGTTTCCATCATGGAACGACGGAATGGTTTTTGTCCATAGCTGACTTTAACCATGTACACACGGACATCTAAGCCAAACATACTGCCCGCTAAGGCAATGGAAGACCCCCATTGTCCTGCCCCTGTTTCAGTGGTTAGGCGAGTAATACCTGCTTGTTTATTGTAATAGGCTTGTGCAACCGCAGAGTTAGGTTTATGTGAACCAGCTGGGCTGACCCCTTCATACTTAAAATAAATCTTTGCAGGAGTGCCCAATTCTTTTTCTAAGCGTGTGGCACGACATAAGGGGGCAGGTCGCCACAATTTATATACTTCACGCACTTCTTCAGGAATTTCAATCCAACGTTCAGCAGACATCTCTTGTTGAATAATCCCTGGCGGGAAAATGGCTTCCATTTGCTCAGGTGCAAGGGGGTTACCATCTGCACTTAAATACGGTGCGGGTGGATTATTCATATCCGCGACCACATTATACCAATGGGTAGGGATTTCTTTTTCTTCTAAAAAAATTTTAGTTTCTTCGGTCATATCCTTCAGCCTATCTTATTTTTTTATGGACTTTCTCAGCCTGTTAAATCGTCACTATGGATAATATGTATTTTTTACTTTACGTGTTATCACATATCATCTACTGTTATTGTATTGGACAAATCCATTATAAGGAAATCATAATGCAGAAAAAATTACTTTCTTTAGCTATTGCCAGTGTATTAAGCACAGGATTTATTGCATCCTCCTCTGTTTTAGCTGAAGAAAAAGCACAAACAGCTCCCCCCCCTTCTACACAAGCTGCACCTGAAACAGCACAAACTGTTGAGAGTAAAAGCGGTTTTAATATTGTTTACCAAAGTGACAAAAAAGCGGTTGATAAAGAATATTTACCTTTTGGGGATGTGAATGTTTTAGCTAAGAATATCATGCGTTTTATTATTGATAACGCTAAAGTGAAAAAACCCACTGTTACCACTATTTTCCCTGTGTTTGAAAAAGAATTAGCAGGCGGGTTAGAAAAGAAACTATTCATTGAAGTAGCAGCTAATACTGCTGACACAGGGGTAACAACAGGAACAGTTCACAGCCCTGTTGTGGAAGCTGAAATAACGAAAAAAGAAGGGACGTTAAACTGGAAAGGGTTAGCGGGTACTTTTGATTTTGCACAAGACAGCACAGAAATTAATACGGATCTAAAAGCAAAAGGGTTGGTATTAACAAAAGGAAAGGACAAATTAACAGTTAGTCACTTGGACTTTAAAGGTGTGGTGAATAATCAATTTGTCCCATTAGAAGGGGTTTTAGATTTTCCAAGTGTCACTTTTAAAGCACAAAAAGATGATATTAATTTTGCTTTATTAGGTACAAAAGCGACTGCAACACGTAGTAAAGCCAGTTCAGGGGTCACATTAACTGATTCTAATTTCCATATTGATAGCGCATCGTTAAGTAGTGAAGGGGATACTTTTTCTTTAGAAACACTTAATGTCACAACAGCCAATAAAGACAATAAAGAAACGATTGACACATTAGTCACCTTAGCTCTTAAGAAATTGGTTTTACCTAAAGAGTTAATGGAAGGGGATGACCGTACTGTCAGTTACCATAACAATATCAGTGTGAAAAATATTGATGCAGCCGCATTGTTAGATATTCAAAACACATTGACTGAATTAGAGAAGCAAAATATTGCCTCTAATATGTTAGGGTTTGCTTTATTTGGCAAGCTCATGGAATTAGCACCACAATTATTAGCTAAATCACCAGAAATAGCTATTTCTAACATTGCATTAACAACCCCTAAAGGAAACCTTGTTGGGGATATTCAGTTGGCTGTTGATGGCTCTAAGCCGATTGATTTGAAAACCCCTGAACCTTTCATACAAGCATTAACAGGGAACGCACATATCACAATTGATAAAACCTTGTTAACACTAATTATTTCACAAGGTATTTATGAAGATATGAAAGACGAGGCAGCTGATGCAAAAGCACAAGCTGATTTACGTAAACAAGCAGAGCAAGCTGCACAACAGCAAATTCAAGGCTTAGTGGCTCAAAACCTATTTACTAAGCAAGGTAATGCTTATGTATTAAAGGCTAAATTAGCCCAGCGTAAGCTTATGCTAAATGGTAAAGAAATGCCTTTACCTTTTTAATCAATTGAAGTGATATGATCATTTTGCTGTCGTAATATTGATAGCTCTTTAGCTCCCCACAACAGAGTAGATGAACACAGTCTACTCTGTTTTAATTTCTAAACACCTCATTTATAGCTTTTTCTTAGCCCCCCTTTTTTGATATCTTTTCAAATAAAAATGGATTCCATTGTTTCAATACGCTTACATCTTTCTTTTCATCAACTATAGTAACAATAGATATATTTATAATATGTAATAAAACATGCACGATGATAAAGCTTAGTTAACCGAATAAACCAAGTAACTTTTATCCACTTATATAATCGTTATACTTGTATTTAATCCAAGAAATAAACAAAACAAGAGTATGGTAAACTAGTCTTATTTTTATATGATACAAAACTTGCATGGGATTTGTTTAGTGTACAGTTGGTAAACAACTAACCTATATGAGTAAAAATTTGTAATAAAGTATGTTTAGGTGGCATAAAAATGGCTTGTATACTTATCAGTGATGATTCAACTGCAATGCGTCAAATGCTTGTGTATACCTTATCTTCCGCAGATCATGATGTAACAGATGTGAAAAATGGTAAAGATGCATTAGAAAAGGCTAAACAAAAAGCATTTGATTTAGTCATTACGGATGTCAATATGCCAGAATTAGATGGCTTATCCTTAGTGGGAAAATTACGTAAATTACCTGAATATCGCTATAAGCCCATTTTATTATTAACTACCGAAACTGACCCTGAAAAGAAAAAAATTGCACGAGAAGCAGGTGCGACAGGCTGGATTTTAAAGCCTTTTGATCCTGATAGGTTACTCGCTGCTGTACGTAAGGTATTAGGATAATATCTATGAGTATAGACATGGGCGCAGTGCGTCAACTCTTCTTTGAAGAAAGTATTGAAAATCTTGATGTAATGGAATCAGGGTTACTTGATTTAGAAATTGGTACAACTGATAGTGAACTGATCAATAAAATATTTCGTTCAGCACACTCTATTAAAGGTGCTGCGGGTATTTTTAAATTTGAGCAAGTTGTTGCCTTTTCACATGTGATTGAAACATTATTAGATGAAATTCGTAATGATGAGCATGTACTCAGCCAAGATCTAATTGATCTATTATTACATTCTGGTGATATGTTGCGTAATATGCTCACCGCATTGCAACAAGATGAAACTTGTGATATTCAGCAAGTTATTGATTGCCAACTCGCGTTACAAAAAGCTATAAACTCCCCTGTAGAGTATGCACCACTTAATGAAATTCCTGTTGAAGCAACAGGGAGTAGTACTTTTCCTGCTGAACTATCTGAACCATCGCATGAAATAAGTAGCTTAGTTGATGAAGAAGAAAATAATGAAATAAAAGAAATCCCACAAGATGATATCTACAGTATTGAAAATATAGCAGCAGAAGATAAAACACCTGTCCTAAAAACTAAGAAATATACATGGCATATTCATTTTAAACCATATGAAAATTTATTAAAAACGGGAAATGACCCGATTAATTTATTTAATGAATTAAGACGTTTAGGAAACTTATCTGTACGGGTTAATGTTGAAAAACTACCTGTTTTTGATGAATTATTGCCACATAATTGTTATTTAAGCTGGGAGCTAGAATTAATCAGTAGCTGTTCTGAAATAATGATTACTGATATTTTTGACTGGGTAGAGAGTGAATGTGATTTATCACTAACAAAAGTACAAGCAGAAGCTCCTATTGATATCTCTTCTAATACAGAATCATTAGATATTAATAAAGAAAACAAAGCATTAGAACCTGATGCTGATGATAATAAATTAGCTGAAAATATAAATATAGAATGCTCTGATACAGCCGTAGCCTCCTCAAAGACAGCAGACAATATACCCTCAGATTCTTCTTTACCTACAGAAGATAAAAAAGAAGAGGTTGCCCCTAAAACCACTGAGAGCAAACCTCCTGCTTTATCCCCCCCTATAAAACATAAAAACAAGGTGGGGACTAGCCATTCAGCCAATGAAAGCAGTTCCATTCGTGTTAATATTGATAAAATTGATGCCTTAATTAATATTGTTGGGGAGTTAGTCATCACTCAATCAATGTTAGAACAATTAAGTAAAAGTATTGAAAATGAACATATTGTTCTCTTGCAAGATGGTTTAGCCCAGCTAGAACGTCATACACGTGAACTACAAGAAAGTGTCATGCAAGTACGCATGCTCCCCATTAGTTATTCATTTAATCGTTTCCCTCGCCTTGTTCATGATTTAAGCACTCAATTAGGTAAAAAAGTAGAGCTCAAACTATCAGGTGAGCATACTGAATTAGATAAAATTGTTTTAGAAAAAATGAGTGATCCACTGGTACATTTAGTGCGTAATGCTTTGGATCATGGGATTGAGCTACCTGAAGTAAGACGTGCAGCAGGTAAAAATGAAATAGGTGTTTTACATCTACATGCCTATCACCAAGGGGGAAATATTATTATTCAAATCACTGATGATGGGGCAGGTTTTGAATTAGAAAAAATCCGCCAACGTGCCGTAGCACGCCATCTCATTGGTACGGATGATACCTTGACTGAAGAGCAGCTTTATGACTTTATTTTTCAGGCAGGATTTTCTACTGCTGTAGAAGTGAGTGATATTTCAGGGCGGGGCGTAGGGATGGATGTTGTACGGCGTAATATTCGTGAACTTGGAGGGACGATTGATGTACGCTCCCAACAAGGAAAAGGTTCTACATTCAGTATACGCTTACCCCTTACATTAGCCATATTAGATGGGCAATTAGTGAGAGTAGGAGATAATATTTATATTTTATCGCTTTTATCAATTGTTGAATCACTACGTGTTAAGTCAGATGCCATTAGCTCTATTACAGGTAAAGCAGAAGTATACCGCCTACGTCACGAATACATTCCTGTTCTGCGTTTGTATCAACTCTTTAATGTACAACCTAGCACAATTGAGTTAGATGAAGGCTTATTAGTTATTGTTGAAGGGGATGGGCGTAAAATTGGCTTATTTGTTGATGAATTACTTTCACAACAACAAATTGTCATTAAAAGTTTACAAACAAATTATAAGCAAGTAGAAGGCATTTCAGGCGCAACAATTTTAGGAGATGGCAGTGTGGCATTAATTTTGGATATTGTCGGTTTAATTGATTTATTCCAGCAACAACACACCTTACCTAACGCGCTGAATGTAGGAGTGGATAATGCAGAGTGATACCAATAACAAAACAACTAATAAATATTTAACTTTTGTCTTAGCAACTGAAGAATATGCTGTAGATATTCTTCGTGTACAAGAAATTAAAGGTTGGACAAAAGTCACACAAATCCCCAATACACCTGATTATATCTGTGGTGTTGTTAATTTACGTGGAACCATTGTACCCATTATTGATTTACGCTTACGCTTTAATTTATCACGTATGGAATATGGTACCACAACCGTGATCGTCGTTGTCAAAGTCTTGTCAGGGCATAAAGAACGAGTAATGGGGATTGTTGTTGATGCCGTATCAGATGTCTATGATGTAGAAGAAGAGGCTATTAAACCTGCCCCTGAATTTGGGAGCGTCATCAGTACAGAATTTATTCGTGGTTTAATTACTGTGGATGAAAAAATGGTTATTGTTCTGGATATTGATGGGCTATTAAATTCAGCAGAACTTGCTATTGTAGATAGATTGGTTGAATAACTAGGGACTGTTGAAACCAGTAAGGATAAAATTCAATGCACTATTTAGCAGATTTACGATTACGAAATAAATTAGGGGTGATGTTAATTTTTCCTCTATTAGGTTTAATATATTTTGCATATATCATTGTGCCGCATAAATATGATGTTATGAAAGATATGCAACAGTTAAAAGAACTGGTTATTTTTTCAATTAAGCTTAATAATAATCTCCATGAAATTCAGCGTGAACGTGGAATTAGTGCTATTTACCTTAAATCAGGTGAAAGTAGGTTTGCAAAACAACTTAATCATGAATACCAGCGTACCAATGAAGTGATTGCTGAATTTAACACCTATTTACAAAATACAAAAATCACTCAGTATGGAGAAAAATTTCAACAATCACTTAAAACTGTCAATCAATTGCTAGCCACATTACCCGCATTACGAGAAAAAATATCTAAACGCCAAGTTGATGAATATGAAGCGGTTAAATTATATACACATATCAATACTGAAATTATTAACTTTATCACAAAAATTATTACCATTAGTATTAACACTGAAATTTTATCCTATGAACGCTCTTTTATTAGCTTAATTAATGCAAAAGAAAAAGCAGGGGAAGAACGCTCTTTATTGGGTATTGTATTCAGTCAGCAATATTTTGAAACTAAGGAATTTCGTTATTTTATTGAATTGGTTGCTGAGCAAAAACTATATTTAAATCGTAATATTTATTCTTACTTAACAGATAAACAAAAAGCGATATTTAAAGAAAAATTAAACAGCCCTTATATAGAAGAAACCAATAAAGTACGCCAACGCCTTTATGAAGCAGAGTCTGATGGCTTATTACAAGATCTTGATCCACAATATTGGTTTGATATACAAACAGCAAAAATTGATATTCTTAAAGAATTAGAAGATATGCTTTCTCAAGATCTTTTTGATAAAGCAGAAGAAATTCATCATCAAGCAAAAAATGAATTTACCAATACTCTTATTATCATCATTTTCTCTACAGTTTTAACATTACTTTTTATATTCATTGTGACACGCGGTGTGACACAACGTTTGAAACATGCTGTAGATGTTGCGCAAGCTATTGCTCAAGGTAATTTAGGGCATAAAATTGAGATTACAGCCAAAGATGAAACGGGGTTGTTATTAAAAGAATTGTATTCGATGCAACAACAATTATATACACGAATTGAAGAAGATCAACGCATTGCAAACCGTGCTTTACGTATCAACCATGCATTAGACAGTGCAAGCACCAGTGTTATTATTACTGATAAAGATTACAAAATTATTTATATTAATACTGCTGCTTATCAACTCTTTTCTGAAAATGAAACCATTATTCATCAAGATCTCCCCAATTTCTCAGCAGATAAGCTGCTTCATGCCCCAATTGATGAACTATCTAAAGATGCTTTTCAACAGCATAAAATTTTAGATGACTTACAATCTACCCACAGTATGACGCATTACTTAGGGGGGCTAACATTAAAAGTTGTCATCAACCCTGTGATTAATAAAGAAGGCGAACGTTTAGGGATTGTATTTGAATTTGCTAATCGTACCCTAGAAGTTGCAACGGAAGAAGAAATTAATCAAGTTGTACAAGCTGCCTCACAAGGAGATTATAGTCAACGTATTGTTTATGAAAACAAAACAGGGTTTTTTAAAGTTTTTAGCAAAAGTATAAACCAAGTGATGGGTGCTAATCATCAAGTACTTAAGGATAATGTACGTATTTTCTCTGCCATGTCAAAAGGGGATTTAACCCAAAAAATTACTCATGAATATGTTGGTTCATTTGAACAATTACGCACTGATGCGAATGCAACGATTGATAAACTCACTGAGATTATTAAAACCATTAAACATACAGCTGATATTGTGACCAATACAGCCAGTGAAATATCAAAAGGTAATATCAGCTTAAACCAACGTACTGAAGAGCAGGCTGCTTCCTTAGAAGAAACCGCTGCAAGCATGGAAGAAATGACAAGTACCGTGCAGCGTAATGCTGAAAATGCAGCCCAAGCCACACAACTCGCTGCCAGTGCACGTGAACGTGCTGAAGAAGGAGGTAGTGTTGTGGGTAGTTCTGTTAAAGCAATGAACGATATCAGTGAAAGCAGTAAAAAAGTAGCTGATATTGTCAGTGTCATTGATGATATTGCTTTTCAAACTAATTTATTAGCTTTAAATGCTGCTGTAGAAGCGGCCAGAGCAGGGGAACAAGGGCGTGGCTTTGCTGTGGTGGCAACAGAGGTGCGTAGCTTAGCACAACGTAGTGCAGAAGCGGCAAAAGAGATCAAAGCCTTAATTAAAGATAGTGTCATCAATGTAGAGGAGGGAGTGAAATATGCGCATAAATCAGGAGATACCCTCAATGAAATTATGACAGCAGTAAAAAAAGTCAGTGATATTATTGCTGAAATTGCTGCAGCAAGCCAAGAGCAATCATCAGGTATCCATCAAGTCAATAAAGCTGTTACGCAAATGGATGAGATGACCCAACAAAATGCCGCCTTAGTTGAAGAGGCAACAGCTGCCAGTGAAGAAATGAGTCGCCAAGCCAGTTCCCTAAAAGATCAAATGAATTTCTTTTATTTAGGGCAGTATGAAAATACACAATCTAGTAGTGAACAACCCTCTTATTCTGCCCCTGATGCAGCAAAACAAGCCACTAACCCTTTTGCAAAAGCCCCCCTTTTAGCTTCAGATGAAACTTATAATGAAGATGATTGGAAAGATTTTTAAAGAAATTGATAAAAACAACTGTACAGCATTTTTATTTATTCATGTATTATTAATACAACCAGTGTATAGAATAATTCATAAGTCACTTTAGTTTAAGACATGATGCAATATACCTAAAAATTCGTGTTTTCTATCTTCTTCTAGCAGTATAGAAAACACATTGAATGAATGCATACATTATCTTTAATTTTTAATAAATTATTATACTCAATAATAATGAAAATACCTGAGTTATCAAGGGTAAAATTATGTTACATAATATGACAATACGTATGCGGTTATTTCTCAGTTTTGGAATGATGACAGCATTTATTATTTTAGTGGGTTTGTTTGCTATTTATCAAATGAAGACCTTATCAGAACTCACTGAAGAGCTTTATGAACACCCTTTTACTGTCAGTAATACCATACGTGATATTAATTTAAATATAGTCAGAATGCACCGTAACATGAAAGATGTGGCACTTTCCACAACACATGAAGAACTGACAGCCGCCACTAATAAAGTTGACAGCTATGAAAAAGAAACACTTGAGTCATTTAAGATCTTGTATGAGCGTTTTTTAGGTGACAAAAAAGATATCAGTACATTAGAAGAATTATTTATTGATTGGAAGCCAATCCGTGATCAAGTGATACAATTGGTAAACAGTAGCCAGCGTCATGAAGCTCCTGCTATTACAAAAAATAAAGGTTATCTTCATATTCAAAAATTAGAAGAACAAGTTCATAAAGTAGAAGAGTTTGCCAATAGTAAAGCCATTAGTTTTATGGCTAAGGTGGAGGTTGAAAAACAAAGTAGTAAAGAGCTTCTTCTTTACTGTATGGGCTTTTTTATAATTATTAGCATTGTTATTACCCGCTTAATTTCAAAATTAATCAATAATTCTTTAGCGCATGGGATTACTATTTCCCAAGAAATTTCTAAAGGGAATTTAAATAATGAAATTATTACTCACAGTAAAAATGAAATAGGACAATTACTTTTATCATTAGATAGTATGCAAACCCAACTACGGGAGCGGATTGAAAATGACAAACGAATTGCAGATGAAGCCTTACGAATCAGTAGTGCCTTAGACAGTGTATCCACTAATGTGCTTATTATTGATAATCACTACACAGTTATTTATGCTAATGAAGCTGCCATGAATTTATTTAGCACAGAACAAGATAAAATCCGCAAAGGTTTACCTGATTTTAATGCTGCCACACTGGTAGGCAATTCAATTGATATTTTTCATAAAAACCCTGAACATCAACGTCACTTAATTGGTAATTTAACCACTGCATTTCGTATCACGATTAACATGGGAGACATGGTTGTTGATACCATTATCAACCCTGTTATTAATGCGCAAGGGGAGCGTTTAGGGTCTGTTGCTGAATTTATGAATCGTACAGCTGAAATAGCAACAGAAGAAGAAATTAACCAAGTCATGCATGCTGCCTCACAAGGAGATGTTAGCCGTCGTATTAATATTGCAGATAACAGTAAATCAGGGTTTTTCAAAAACTTTAGTGAAAGCATTAACGGCATTATGGATATTAACCAAGGCATGCTTGATGATACGATGCGTGTCTTCTCTGCTATGGCAAAAGGTAACTTAACTGAAGGTATTGACAGCCATTATTTAGGGAGTTTTGAGCAACTAAAAAATGATGCCAATACAACGGTTGCACAACTGACTAAAATTATTAAAGTGATCAAGCAAGCAGCCGATGCAGTGAATGTTGCTGCCATGGAAATTTCACAAGGTAATATTAGTTTAAACCAACGTACTGAAGAACAAGCTGCTTCACTAGAAGAAACTGCGGCAAGTATGGAAGAAATGACCAGTACGGTACAGCAAAATGCTGAAAATGCCCGACAAGCTAAAAAGCTTGCTAGTCAAGCACAGCAGTATGCTGAACAAGGGGGCACAGTAGTAGGAGATGCCGCAGATGCAATGCAAGAGATTGCCAGCAGTAGTAAAAAAGTTGCCGATATTATTGGTGTCATTGATGATATTGCTTTCCAAACTAATTTACTTGCCCTAAATGCAGCGGTTGAAGCTGCACGAGCAGGAGAGCAAGGACGTGGATTTGCAGTCGTTGCCTCTGAGGTACGCAATCTTGCTCAACGTAGTGCAGCAGCAGCAAAAGAGATTAAAACGCTTATTCAAGAAAGTGTAGTCAAAGTCTCAGATGGGACAAAATTGGCAAATCGCTCTGGGGAAACCTTGCAAGATATCATGTTAGCAGTGAAAAAAGTCAGTGATATTGTCGCAGAAATTGCCGCTGCCAGTCAGGAGCAATCAGCAGGTATCCATCAGGTAAATAAAGCCGTCACCCAAATGGATGAGATGACACAACAAAATGCTGCTTTAGTAGAAGAAGCCACATCAGCCAGTGAAGCTATGCGTGAACAAGCTTTAGGTTTGAAAAAACAGGTCATGTTTTTTCACTTAGGTGAAGAGGAAAATGAGAGCTTACCTCCTTCCCCCCCGCCTATAGTAACAGTACAAGCTCGTACAAGTTCACTTAAAACAACAACCCCCTCCAGTATTGTCGCACCACAAATCCATGATAAAGATGACAATCAAGACTGGGAAGATTTTTAATGCTATTAGTGCAATTACGTAAAAAGGGCAAATTGTGTGCTGATTATTCCTGTTATTAATCAAAAAGGGGGTGTGGGAAAAACCACCACAACCTTAAATCTAGCCCATGCCTTAGCCTTAGCAGGGCAAAAAGTAACGGTTATTGATCTTGATCCACAGGGGCATTTAAGTGCCTCGTTTGGGATTCATGATCCAAAAATAGGGGGAATTGATCGCGCCTTATTGGGTACACAGGCACTGCGTGAAAATGTGATTGAAATACGTGAAAACCTAAAATTTGTTGTTGCAGGGGCGCGTTTAAATGAAATTGAGCAAAATGTAAATATCCCCCACGATCGCTTAAAAACAGTTTTACAAGGGGTATTTGATGATCAAATGTGTGTGCTCATTGACTGTCCACCAGCCTCTGGTTTATTAGTTGTCAATGCGCTGTTTGCAGCAGATACTGCATTAGTACCGATGGTGGGAGATTATCTTACCTTACACGGTTTATCTCATTTGATGGCAACATTTCGTAAGTTTGAGAAAACCCTTAATAAATCCATTCCGCTTTGGATTATATTGACACGTTATCAAAAACGTCGCCGTCTTGCGCGTGACGTGAAAGATCGCTTGCTTGCTTATTTTCCTGAGCGTATTTTGGCAACACCAATTCGTGAAAGTGTCGCCTTAGCAGAGTCTCCTAGTTTTGGCAAAACTATTTTTGAATACAAACCCAAAAGCAGTGGTGCAGAAGACTATCGACACCTAGCACAAGATTTATTGCATAGGAGAACTATGTCATGACTGAACATATGGGACATGATCCACTGGCGTGGATGGTAGAAGAGGATTCTTCCACTCAAGAAGCAAGTACACCAGCACCTGTAGAAGAAACAGAAATAGAAGCAGAGACAGAAAAAACAAATCAAATATATGATATTTACTTAGATTCTCATGTTAACTTAAGTAATTTATCTGACGTGTATGCACAACTAGAAGCTTTTCCTGAGCAATGCCACTTGCGCTTACATGCTGAGCATGTCGAGCAAATTGATACCGCCAGTTTACAATTATTACTGTGTTTTATTCATTCAGAAGTACAAAAAGTCGAATGGATATCCCCTTCAATCATATTATGTGATACTGCGGAGTCTTTAGGATTATCTGAGTTACTTCAGCTTTCACCACATTAAATAATAATTATTATAAATACATACTATGGGCAGAGAATTTAAGTTTACTACGCATGATTTTGAGCGTTTACGTAAATTAGTGAATGAACACACTGGTATTTCTCTTTCTGATCATAAACAAGAGATGTTATACAGTCGTTTATCACGACGATTACGTGCATTAGAAATTGATACTTTTTCACATTATTACAAGTTATTGCAATCAGGTGATAGTGAGGAGTTAGTACATTTTATTAATGCAGTGACCACAAATTTAACCGCATTTTTTCGTGAACCGCATCACTTTACCTTTTTACGTGAAACCCTGTTCCCACAATTATTAATTAAAAAACAAGAAAGTCAGCGTGTTCGTATTTGGTCAGCAGGCTGTGCCAGTGGTGAAGAAGCCTATTCTTTAGCAATGGTTGCCAAAGAATTTTTTCCACCTTATTGGGATGTTAAAATTTTAGCCACAGATTTAGATTCTAATGTCATCAATCTTGGTAAAAAAGGGGTGTATGAAGCAGGGCGAGTGAAGCATCTTCCTGATCATTATTTACACCGTTGGTTTAAACGCGGTACAGGCAAGCATGAAGGCTTTGTGCAAATCAGCCCAGAATTACAAAATATGGTGGCATTTAAAAAGCTCAACCTTATGCATATATGGCCAATGAAAGGGACATTTGATATTATTTTTTGTCGTAACGTAGTGATTTATTTTAGTAAACCAACACAGCGTGTCCTATTTGATCGTTTTGCGAATACTCTTGATAATGAAGGCTATTTATTCATTGGGCATTCAGAAAGCCTTTTCCAATTAACCCAACGCTTTACATTATTAAAACAAACTATTTATGTAAAAGAGTAAAAGAAAGATAGGGGGTGTTCACGTCCTTAAATCTTTGATAATTTTCTCAAGCTCATCTTTCCACTCTTCTGGTGTAACACCAGCAGTACTTAACTCACCTACTGATGCACTACACAATACTACATCCACATCTAATTCATGCAATAAAACCAAACTGTTAATTAAATCATTATGACAGCCACCCTGATTTTTTAATACCAGCGTTTTCCATATACCATTATCTTGATAAAGTGTATCCCCTGTAAACAGGTATGTTTTACCATAAGGTGATTGATACATAAAGCTTAAGCTACCATTTGTATGACCGGGAGTTGGTATAATATGAATATTTTCAGAATGTATTACTTGTGTTGTAAAGCTGATATCTACCTCATATTTTTCAGTAATAACAGAGGCTTCTAATTCATGGCAACATAGTAATGCCTGACATTGTTTTTTTATCTCATTTAATGATGAACCCACTTCATGCCGATGGCTCAAGTACTGGTAATTGATCCCTCCTAATTGAATAATATGCGCTAATTCTTCCTGATCACCCGTATTATAAAATAATACATTGCCTTCTGGTCGTTGCAAAAAATAAGCATGTGTATTAAGCCCTGCAAAGGGATGCTCTTGTTTTGTTTGCCATAAATCAGGGTACAATTGTTTCATTATACTTATCCCTAAATTAAAATTTAAAAAGCCATAAGCTTAAAAATTAGCCATTTGTTAATAATATAGGTTCAGAAATACTGGAAGCTTGGGAAGTTTTTTCTTCAGTGTCTGTTTTTTGCTGCTTAGCTAATAATAGATAAAACACAGGCAAGACGAACAAAGTAAAAATAGTACCAATTAACATACCTGATACTAAAATAATACCAATACTATTGCGTGCTTCAGCTCCTGCCCCAGTCACTAATACTAATGGAAAATGCCCTAAAACTGTGGCGGCGGTTGTCATTAAAATGGGTCTGAGTCGACTGGTTGCCGCATCAGTGATAGCGGTTAATTTATTATATCCTTGCTCTTGTAAATTTTTTGCAAACTCGACAATTAAAATCCCATTTTTAGTGATTAAACCAATCAATGTAATTAAGCCAATTTGTGAATAAATATTAATCGTCGTCAATTCAATAAAGGGTAATAATAAGGCACTAGATAAAGCTAAGGGGACACACCCTACTAGCACAATAAACGGATCACGAAAGCTATTAAATTGTATTGCTAAAATTAAATAAACAATCAGTAAAGATACTAATAAAACAATAATTAAGGTATTCCCTTCTTGACGTAATTGACGTGATTCTCCTGCATAATCAATATTATAAGATTTAGGTAAAATAGTCGCAGCAGCTTGTTCTAATGCAGACAGTGCTTTTTCCTTGGTTGTATTGGATGTAATCCCCCCAAAGATACGAAATGCATTTTGTTGCCCAAATGTGCCCAGTTTTCTAGGGGTTGCAATCCAATTTAATTTGGCAATTGCTGAGACAGGGATTAACTCCCCTGATGGAATTTTTATATTTAAATTAATGATATTTTCAGGTTTTTTTCGAATATCACCATCAATAATAGGAATCACCCGATAGGCTTTACCTTTTGCATCAAAGCGGTTTACATAGTTATTAGATAAAAGTATTTCTAATTGCTTACTGACATCAGAAATACTCATACCTAAATCAGCAATTTTTTCACGATTTAATGTCAGTTTTATTTGTGGTAAATCGATTTTATGATCAGTGTCTGCAAATAAAAATTCACCACTTTGATAAGCTGCTTCAACCAATTTATCTGCATAGGGTTTCATTTCTTCATACGATGCGCTGGATTTCACCACAAACTCCACATCAAACTGTCCAGCAGTCGGTAAGGAAGAGGGGAGAATAGGTAATGGATTTAATCCTGCAATACTTGATAAACGCTCATAAATACTAGGTAACATTTCTTGTGTAGTATGTTCACGCTCTTTAGGGCTGACTAATTCTAAGCCTGAAAATCCCCCCGTATTTTGTACAACCTGCCACATCTCAGTATTATCAGGAATAGTTAGAAGATTATTAACAATTTCCTGTGTATTTTCAACATTATAAGCTAATGATGCATCAGGGGGAGATTGTAATATTAAGATAATACTACTTTGGTCTTCAGTGGGAGCTAGCTCTTTTGCAGAAGATAAATAAAAAGGCATGGCTAAAACAGAAAAAACCACCGCCATCAATAAGATCTGATTTTTCCAATTAAAAATATGCTGCAATAATTTTGCGTAGCCTTGTCGTAATGAATCAAAACCATTATTTACCTTAACTGTAAAAAAGCCCTCTTCCCCCCCTTTTGGTAAAATATAAGCACTCATAATAGGAGATAATGTAATAGCTACCACGCCTGATATCAGTACTGCAATGGCTAATGTAAAAGCAAACTCTTTAAATAAAACACCTGTTAATCCTGTTAAAAAACCAATAGGTAAATACACAGCGGCTAAAGTTAAAGTCATTGAAATAATAGGAATGAGTAACTGGCGAGAACTGCGTAATGCGGCTTCTGTACGTGACATACCTTGTCGCATGAAGTGGGCAACATTTTCAACCACGATAATGGAATCATCAACGACTAAGCCTACAGATAAAATAATGGCTAAAACAGTTAATAGGTTTAATGAAAAACCCATTAATGACATGGCTGCAATGGCACCAAGAATTGAAATAGGAATAGTTACCAAGGGAACAAGAGAAGTTTTAAATGAGCCCATGAGTAATAAAACAACAATGCCCACCAATAAAATAGTTTCGGCTAAAGTGCTCATGATCTCTTTTAAGGCATCACGCATATATAAAGTACCATCATAAGCAAAATCAATACGCACCCCTTCAGGTAATGACTGATTAAGCTTCTCGACTGTTGCGTATAATTTATCACCAATTGCAATTTCATTTGCTCCAGGGAGCGGCCAGATTGAAATATAGACAGTATCATCTTGATTTAACCGTGCTGTTGTATTGGAATCTTCCGCAGCTAATTCCACTTTTGCCACATCTTTTAAGCGTATAATGCTATCACCTAGTTTGCTGATCACTAGATTTTCAAATTCATCCACATGCTTTAATTGCGTGGTAGCGGTTAAGTCAATACGGTGGCGGTTATTTTCTGCATAACCAATTGTAGCAATAGTATTATTTGTCTGTAATGCCGCATAGACTTCTTGTGCACTTAAATTAAAAGCAGCCAGATGAGCCGTATCTAACCATATCCGCATGGCAGGAGTTCGCCCTCCTTCAATACCAACACGCTGAATACCTTCAATAGTATTCAGAATTGGATTAACTTGACGAGTGAGATAATCGGTTAGTGCAGAGCGGGTAATCTCTTTTGCATGAACATTTAAATAGAACACGGCAAAAGGTCTATCAGTACGGCTGATAGAAATCACAGGATCTTCAATGTCAGCAGGAAGTTCAAAACGTATTTGGCTCAGTTTTGCTGTTAATTCTGCTAAGGCACGTGTACTGTCTTGGTTTAATTTAAGCCATGCGGTAACGGTACTTTGACCTGATACCGTACTTGAATCCACATACTCTACCCCCGGTACAGTGGCAGCAATACGTTCAATCGGTTCACTGACAAAGCCCTTTACAACACTGGCAGCCGCCCCTGTATAGTTAGTTGTGATCACTAATGATGCACTTTCAATTTTAGGGAACTGTAATACAGGGATTTTCATCACTGCCCAGATACCTGCCAAACAAATAACCAAGGATAATACTATGGAAATAACAGGGCGTTTTATAAAAATACTCACTTATTATTCCTCTTAATTAATGGCTTGAGCCGTTGCAGATATATTATTTTTAGCTTTATCTTCTGCGATAAATACTTTTGATCCTGAATACAGCTTAAATGCGCCTGTTGTGGCAATAAGTTGCCCAGATTTTAATCCATCATGTATCAATACTTGATTATTTTTCTGATCACCAAGTTGTACCTTTTGACGTTGGGCACGATAAAAGCCATTTTCTTCAGCAGTTAAAATAAAAACATATTCCCCAAGGTGGTCACGTGTTATTGCCAAATCAGGCACTGAAATGGCAGTGGCTGCTTTAGCAACTGGAATAGTGACTTGTACAAATGTCCCCGGTTTTAAAGATAATTCATCCGAGATAATTTCTGCACGGTATTTTAAGCTGCGTAATTGACTGGATAATTGAGGGTTTACAGCAATAATACGTGCATCATAGCTTTGTTTTTGATGACTAACCTGTGTAATATTAATCACCGTATCAAGTGGTAAATGGGCATAGGTTTGGGGCAAATAAAAATCAATCCATGTTCGATCATGAATACCAATTAAAGTGGTAATTGCTGTATTACTATCAAGATATTGCCCTACTTCTAAATTATGTATTCCTACATGAGCAGCAAAAGGCGCGATTAGCTTTTTCTTATTAATAATTGAATTTAATACTGCCACCTCAGATTGAGCAATCAATACATTAGCACTTGCCTCATCCACCCGATCACGACTAATTTGATTATTTTGTTGTAGTTTTTTATAACGTTTTAATGTTTTTCTATTTAAAGTAATACGAGCTTTTGCTGCAATCAACTGGGCTTTTTCCTGTGCATGATCAAATTCAAGCAGCAACTGATTTTTTTTAACTTTTGCCCCTGATGTAAAATTCACAGCAGTAATTTTCCCTGCTAATTCATTGCTAAGTTGCAATTGTTTATACGCCTGTACTTCTCCATTAACATTAATAGTTTTTTGATGGTTTACCACTTGTGTTGTAGTGGCTTTCACGGTCATAATAGGTTCCTCTGCATAACTATGTTGCTTTGCAGAGGAAAGCAGTTCTTTATAATAAAAAATTCCAAATACAGCGGAACTGATTAAAATTATGCTAATAACCCAACGATAAAAAGATTTCATGTAATCCCCCCCCAAAAATAATAATTATCGATAGCCTACTGTTTCCAAGTGTTTACACACTTTCACTAAACCCTCTTTTGACAAAGGTGTTGCCCACTCATAAGCATTGACTAATCGCTGTAAACTACGAATATGAATCGAATCGATAGATACAAGTGGTTTAATATCATTGAGCAAGATTTTATCTTCACTGTCCCAGCTTAAATGCTCTTGTACCTGCCGAAAGTAGCCTGCAATGAGAGACCACGTAGCAACATTAAATTCTTCAACATATACCTCACCTGATTTAAATTCCCCAGACTGTACCGCATCCATAAGACATTGATTAAAAATACTTGTTATTAGTTTAGAGTACTTAAACATACGCTCTAACCAATAACAGGAGCCACGTTGTAACAGTGCAGGATTACTGACTAAATTATCCAATTGCGCATCAAAACTAAATGAGCGTATTTTGTTATGATCAAGCAAACTAATAGCGGCTATTTTTTCAGGTGTGGTAAAAGGCATTTCCAATATTGTGCGAAATACCTCTAATTGATGTCGATACATATTACTGGCGAGTGCAATCCATACATCTTCTTTACTTTGTACATGTTTATAGATTGATCCCATAGAAAGCTTGGCGGTTTTTGCCAGCTTTGCCATAGAAAAATCCAGCAAAGAACTTTCTTCAATGCATTTTTCTGCTGCATTGAGAATCATATTTTCTTGTTCTTGTAAGCTGTATTTTGCAGCAGGTGACATATCAATGTTCTCTTGTAACTTCATTCGAATATTGTTCGAATAGAATTATAGATAGGAATAAATGAAAAGTCAAAGTATAAAAGTTATTTAGATTAAGTTTAAAAGAATATTTATATATTTATTTTTTATAGTTAAAAGAAGGATTAAAAAATGGTTTTAAAGTATTTTTTCCTCTAATAATACCCACCGTCCTTTATTACCCTCTTTCACCCCCAGTTCACTTTTAATATAAAAAGCTTCTGTTTTACGACATGTAATGATCAACTTACCTTCCACAACTTGAGGGAAATTAATGAGCAGTGCATCACGTGCTTTTTGATCTGTTTCTGGATTAGGCTGTAAGGTGAGTTTAACGTTTGTATTCCATTCCTCACTCTGATCACTGTTGACATATTCATATTTATTTAAAGTTTTTGCACTAATAATACGTGATAAAACAAAATCTAAATGGCGTTCTTTGCTATGACAATAAGCATGGATATGATAACGATTTTTAGCAAAAATAAGGTGATTAGGTGAAATAATACGACTGGTTAATGTATCCCGTGGATCTTTTGCTAAGTATTCGATTTCTAAAGTATAGTGATGACGTAATGCAATAATCACAGGATGTATCACATCATAATTTAATGTTGGGCTCATAAATCGATTAAAGTCTCTCACACTCACATCACTCCATTCTCCCACCTCATTATCATAATATTGATCACATAAATGTTTACCACGCAAATAGTTTAAAAATTTTAAACTCTCTGCAATTGCCTTATTTTTACTCTTAAAACCCTCTTTTTTTACATGTCGCCGCTTACTTCGATCATAAGCTATATTATCAGCATATTCTTCATAATAAGCAGTAATAACCTTCTGGGCAGTCTTCTTATTAATACCAAAAGCAGTAGTTAAATCTGTTGTATTAACGCCATCTCCCCAACATAGCAAAGTTTCAACATAAGAAAAATAGATGGATTTATTTTTTATTTGTTCTTTCATTTCAATCAATTAAAAATTAAATTATTACGATAATATAATTAGTTATATTGCATATACCATTTTGACCCCACATATATATCCTTTATGGTATTGCCAAATAGTTTTTATGTCTATAGTATTTATACCTATACAAGATACACCTAAATCAAACGTAGTTTTTATTATGGATTATTAACTTTTATGCTAAGAATTATTGTTCAACTACCTAAACAAGAATCTGTACGTTATCAATATCTTGACATCATACATGATGCATTGATTACAGCATGGTTAGCAGCAGGTGCAAAAAAAGAAGAGATTTATGGATATACAGCTAAACCGTGGACATTTGCCGTTTTAGGCTGGCATAAAAAAGAAGATAAACAACCTTATAACTTTGCACAAGGTCTTGTTATCTCCACACCTTCACCTGAATTAGCAAAACATTTACTCAAAATTACACCTGACATGATTAAGTATGCACGAGTCAGTACCTTAGAAAGTGTTAATTTTGAACAGGCTGAAATTCAAGCTGAGCCTGACCCGATACTACCGCAACAATCTATTTTTGCTGCGTTGTGTTTATCTCCCCTTGCGTTATCTCAAAGAGCTGAACAAGGGAAGCGGTGGCATCAACACCTTAATGACTGTAATTTAAATACTGCTATCAACACACGTTTATCTCGTTTAGCAGGACGTAAGATTAATTTAGATATTCAAGCAGATAACTTGTATTTACGCAGTACCCCCGAACATAGCAGCTTAGTTCCTATTAAGAAAGATAAGCGGGGGCGAGTGGGCTTTGTGATTGGCATGTCCGCCCCTTTGGTATTACAGGGCAGTGAAGAAGATTTACGTTTTGCTTGGTATGCAGGGATTGGAGAAAAAAACCGCAATGGATTTGGCTGCTTAGGCTTAATTGATTAAATAATAAAGGAAAAAATAATGACTGATTCATGGGTAAGGCGCGCCACAGATACCGCCAATAGCATTTATGAAGATTTCTTTCAGCAAGTTGTTGCTAAACATATTATTGAAAAAGATAGAAGTCGAGCATTATCAGATAAGCAACAACAACAATTTGATAAAGGTACACATATTGATCCACGTTTTGTACGTTTAATGACAATAAGTGGTAAAGGGGGTTACAACCTTAAACAGCCTGAATTAAATGAAAAGTATGCACACTATAAAAATTGCAGCTTACTAGATCATTTATTATCAGTCACACGTGGTAGCTTAGTGTTTGCTGCAATGGATTATTTAGCTAAAAACCCTGAAATGGAGGAGAACTTTTTAAAGCGTAAATTATCTGCCATTGCTGTGATTGCTTTTTTACATGATATTGATAAAGATTTAGAGATAGAACGTAATCAAAAAATCTCTATTGCTCAGGTTGAAGAGCGTTGTAAGCGTTATGGGATTGATCAATATTTAGTCCAAGCAAATATTCAATTAGATGCAGAACAGCTCCTTTATTTAATTGAAAAAGTAGAAGTTACGCAAGCCAATAAAAATCCACCCTCTATTAGGTTGCCTAGAGAATACAATGATATTTATAACTACCCTCGTCTTGCTGATAAATTAGATGGTATTTGGGCATCCACCAAAAAAGAAGATACATCAGGGGCACTTGGTGTTATTAATCGCTTAAAAAACAATAATGCCTTACGCGCTGATAATATTGAACTACTAACAGATATATCTTTATCTTGGAAAATAGTCGATATTTTTGATCCACACCACCCTTTTTTACTGGATGAATTACAACAACAACTCTCTATTGTCTCCGATGCTGAGGCAGAAATTTACCCTTTAATTGAAGTACATGAAGACGGTCGTCTACTCATGCTACTTCCTGAAGCTCATTATAATAAAATTATTGACAAAGCTTTAGAGCAACTATGTCAGCATAGTTTACCTTTTAGTTTAGAAATGATGGTGTCAGCAAAAGGGTTTCCTAGCTTAAGTAATGGACAACCTGCTTTAAAAGAACTGTATAGTTTTATTAAAACCCCAGAATCACCTGCCCCCACACCAAAAGCATTAAGTGATCTATTTCGTCTTAATCTTGCTGTTGCATCAGCTATAAAAGAACCACTTATAGAGCTACTTTCTCCTTATCAACTTGCACCGACATACCCTAATGCATCAGGGGCAACCCAATACCTTTATAGCACAAAAGATGTTGCCAATTTTACAGACACACAGCGTACTCTTTTTTCACGTTTAGCTTGTGCTGCTTTACTGGTTAACTTATTGGTTAATGATAAAAAAGTGATCAATTTTGAGCAACGTGAACAAGATTTAATTAATTTATTAGGCGAACCACCCGCGTGGATCAAGGACAGTGAAGAAGCTCGATCACGACGTATTATATTAACCATGTGGGCAGTGCTTGAGAGTAAAAATAAACCAGAGCTAGAAAAATCACTTGATGAATTATTTACCACATGGTTAGAGGGTACTGACAATTATTCAGGCTTACGTTATGCCATAGAAGGGATTGGTGCAGAGGTCTCTGCCGCAGTACATCGCCACTTTAAGCAATTGCTAACTCATCAACGTATGGTAACAGAAGATGACACCGCAACAGGTCGCTGTGTGTTTACTGATGAGCCTGTGCCTTTTAAGCAAACCATTGATAGTAAATCAGGATTATATGCAGTTAAAGTTTCCGCTTTTTCAGGGCGTGAAAACCGCCCAGAAGCCTTCAACTCAGCCAAAGCACATACCAATGTAGGACATGTATCCATTGCAGAATACCGTCTACGGGCTGAGGCACATCAGCAGCAAGGGGGAAAAAATGATGGGATTCCTAACTTAATCTCCTCCCCAACAACTTCAGGCTTATTTGCAGGCTTACAGCTTAAAAATGAAAAGCAGTTAAGAGAGATCACCAGTTACTCGGTTTTTGATCTCAGTCGCCAAGAAATAAAAAAAGGTACTGTCTTTGAAGGAGAAGAGAGCTATACAAAACGCTGTCGGATTGCACGTTTTGAAGTCATGCCTGTCAAATTAGCTGATCAAGTAGATCGCCTACGTTTGCTGCTCACTGCCACCTTACGCTTTGGTCGCCCTGTACATGTATTTCGTGGTTTACCCACCCAACGCCCTGAATTTTTCTATTACGACGCATTACCCAGCACACTAAAACAAGTATTAGAAGGGGAAGGGCTGCGTATTGAACAAATCCCTGATGCACTAAAGAAACTCCAATTTATACAAACTTTATTAGCTCATCACAATCTTGGTCATGACAGTGTGCAATTGTATGTAAACCCTCATACACGTTTTAAAGCCATTTGTTTTGCATGGTGTGAATTTCTTACAGAAACCAGTAGCTCAGTTCATTATATCAATCAAGTGCGTACTCAACTTGAACAAGAATTTATCGAAAAACGTGATCAACTTTTAACTCCAGAAGGAATCAACACAATGGATGATAAACAGGATGCCATTTTAGTCACGCTAGGTGAAAAAGCGACGCGAATTCAAAAGTATAGCCGTCCTTCTGACTCCAGTAGCCAACAAATCACTGTATTTAATTTATGTTTAGAAACTGTCTCAGCCTGCTATCACGTCAACCAAACGGATAAACAAAGCTTAGTTCACGCCATTGCAGGCACATTAGAGGAAAACTTAACGCGCCGAGGTTTGGCGGCTGCTAAAGGGCAACGTGATGAACATACCTTATTTAATGAATGCTTTGCTTTTGCAGAATACTTTGTTGAACGTGTTTGGTTAGAGGTATTAAAAGAGAATTTACCCAGCCAACGCCGCGCCCGTATTTTACGCAGTATTTACCGTATGGCATTTTTACGCAAGCACCAAGAAAACGCCATTGCACGTCGTGAAGAGAAAGAACAAGAATAAGAAAACTTAACTACAGAACAAACTGCCTAATTTAATTTTATATACAAGGATTTACTATGGAACGTTTTACCCCCTACCTAGCTGATATTAATAATCTTTCTTGCACTGTTAAAGTAGATGCTAAAAAAGAATATGTACAACCTGCCTTAAAAAATGTGGGTAATTTATCACTGGTACTAATTCGTGAAGCCATTGCGCCCGTTATTTTTCGTAATGCAGAAGAAGAAATTACTGATATTGAAGTAAAAAATACTACTTATATACGCGGTGTACCGAATAAATTTAAATATCCTGAAAAAGGACGTAGTTTACAGATTTTACGTGCTTTAGGTGTGGGAGGAAAACACCCACAAAATAAAACAACCTTACAACCTAAAAAAATGCCTTCTGAAGCTTATGATTTAAATACGCTCGTTTTTGGGGATTCTGTAGTACAAGATGGGCGCGTTTTATCTGTTAAAGCCGCAGTAAATTATTCTGATGCACTGAGTGTATTACGTAAAGAATTATGTGTAGACAGTAGTTTTCACAATGCAGCAATGGAAGATGGCAGTTTATTTGATGCAGATACCAAGAAAAACAGTAATAGCTTGTTTACTCGTCACTTTATCCGCCCTGGGAGTTTGATGGTACAAGTGCTTTCAACCCGTGGCAAGCTACTACCACAAATTGGTTTAGATCATTTATTGCTCAGTATCGGCGTGGCGGGTGCATACGGTGGGCAAACTTCTGTCACAGGCACCAATATTAAAACCCATATTGTTGGGATTTATGGAGGTGCTTATGAGAATGCACTCAGTTCTCCTTATGAGTTGATTAAAACTTTAGATCCAAATGATGAGGAAAAAGGCACAGATGTCACCGCTGTCAGTGAGCACTTACATGATTTATTAAATGATGCTTACCCTACAGTGATGACAGGAGAGGAGGCACAGGCATATATGGAGGGTTTACTGCAACGCTTTGATGATAATAGTTTAGAGAAAGATTATCAGGCAGCAAAACCGATTATTGATGATTACTTTGATAACTGGTTTGGGTCAAAATAATGCAAGCGATTCGGGTCAAAGCGACCACCTTAACCCCGTTTTGTTATCACAGTTTAATGATACAAAGCGGGACAGCCACCTTACCAGAGCTGATCAGTGATCGAGCGATTGCATTCGGGCTAGCATCTACTTTAGGGATGTTACGTGCCAGTGTTGTTTTACCTGAGAAAGACTATAAAGGTCATTTACAGGCGATGCCATTTAAAGCTTCTGTATTTACTACAGATAAACCGCGTTTACTGCCGCCTTTATTTCGTCGTATGAATTTGGAAGAGGAAGGCGGGTATAAAAAACCCATTCAAGATGCAGTAAAAAAAGGGAATTTAGGCGGCTTTCATCAAATACAGGAAGTGCCTCATGATCAAGTTTTTCATGGTGCTTTGTTCGGGTTTGATCCCTTTGCTGAAACAGGTGAAAAGCAGCTCGTTATAAGAGTTGGTTTGCATCGTAATGGGATGGTCAAACTAGAGAAGGACACTGATGAAGAGAAAGCAATACAGCTTAATGCGTCAACTGCTGCATTGTTTGATCAAGAGTTACCTGTAGAACGTTATTGTTTACATAGTTTACAGCTCACCCCTGCTTATTCTTTAGATGAGGCGAGCAAGTACGTAAGTAACTGGCAGTAAAATTAAAAACAGTAAGGTATTAATTTAATACCTTACTGTATTAATTAATTAGAGGAAATAAAATGACTAAATACCCTATCACTTTTCAAGATGTAAAACATCTATTTGAACATTTATATCCAGATGTCAATCATCGGCACTGTATTATAAAAATTTTTTCTGAATCAATAGAGTATAGCGAGCAATTTGAAATACAGCTTGTTAGGTTATCTTATGGGAAACAAGTTATCCTTTATATAGGAAATACTGCTGTATTAAAGGCTGGATATGATAAAAAAGCTAATGATTTAGTCTTCTGGGTTAATATTGATAACGATAAAAATCAAGTATTATTAGATACTTCCTATTGGGATATACATAATAATTATTATTTAAGCTCTAATCTAACCTATTGGCAGCAAACGATTAAAGCTCTCCACTTTTTAGCTATTCAAAAGATAGCAAAAAAGTGTATAGCCTCTCCTCAAAATATTGCTATTCCTCATCATAGAGCAATTATTCAATATTTTAATTATGCGCTGAATATCACACTCCCTGAGCCTAGTCACAGTGATCCTCAACTTGCAGCATCCGAAAAAATAAAATCAATTAGCTCAACGATTCCAAAGCATAAACATATTACAGATGAGTTATTGCAAGAGAATTTTAAACGTGCTTTTCCTAATCCTGATCAACAACATACAGTATTAAAAATTTTTGCTGATGCCATTAACTATATTGATAGTCTTGAAGGAGGGGAAGGTTATTGGAAAGTCACTTATAAGATTCTTACATTTCGTATCGTGCTAACTATTGGAAACAATCATATTCTTAGTGCGGAATATATGCGAAAAACCCCCTATCCTGTAATTTGGATCAGTGTTGACCATAAAGCGTCCCAACATTTACAAGAAGGTAAACAATGGCAATGGGATCATCATGCAACATATGAATATTATACAAATATAGATTCTCGTAATGGTTTTTACTTAAGTCACGATTTAGGGTATTGGAAAAATACAATCAAACCTTTGCATTTTACCTCTATAAATAAAGCCTATGAAAAATACCAAGGTTTACCTACTAGTATTCAAGCCAACCATCACCCAGAAGTAATTCACCTTATCAATCAAGAACTTTCTACACAGTTACCAGAACCTAATTACCAAAATTTTATATCTATAGGAGCAGATGGAACAATAATAGTAAAACCAAGAAAATTTTTAAGTAAGAAAAAACAGGAAGTAAGTTATGAAAGAATCAAGGAAGCTTTTGAAACAACTTTTCCTGATAAAAAAAGAAGAGAAGTTGTACTAACTATTTTTGCAGAATCTATTGCTTATATTAACCAATTTGAAAATGGTCATCGTTACTGGTCTGTAAGCTGTAGTAATAACCCCTATCACGCCCATTTTCATGTAGGGCACAATATCTTAATTAATTTTAATATGTATGGGGAAGAGCGAAGAGGGAGGCTTTGGTTAAGTATTGATAGTGCCATGAATGAAATTATCCAGCTAGAGGATAATGATTATTGGGACTGGGATAAAGGAAGTTTTTACCCCTATTACCCAAGTATTCATGCAAGAAATGGATATTATCTTTGCCCTGATTTAAGTTACTGGTATGAAGTAATTAAACCTTTATATTTTCAAACAATTGACAATACACATGCTAAATACACAAAAGGTTTGCATAGTAACTCAAGACATAAACACGATCCAAAGCTAGTTGATTATATCAATGATCAACTCGGCTTAAATTTAGCCCAACCTTGCTATGAGGGTAAACCTGCTGCTGTAACTAACTATATTGATGAACCTGATGATATTTCTTACTCAGAGCAACCTTATAAAGAAGGTACAGTCAAAAAAATCTCTGTGAACCGCTATGAGCGTGATGGTACTGCCCGTCAAGCATGTATTGATCACTATGGCGCAGTATGTCAAGCATGCGGTATGGATTTTCATAAACAATATGGTGACCTAGGAAAAGGGTTTATTCATGTTCACCATATTACCCCCCTACATACCATTCAAGAAAGCTATGAAGTCGATCCGATAAAGGACTTAGTTCCAGTGTGTCCTAACTGCCATGCCATGATACATCGTATAAAAGATACCACCTTGAGTATCGACGAACTCAAACAACGTATACAGGTGAATAATGAAACTAACGATTAAAAAACATTGTGTAGAAGAATGTGCTGATGATAACCCTGTTTTATCTGGTTTATCTCCCTTACAAAAAGCACTCCTCACGAATCCAGCAAAAATACGAATTGCTCACGCCCCCACAGGAGCAGGAAAATCCTATGCATTCCAACGTATTCTACAAGCTGAAACAGAGAAAAAGCGGATTTTATTTATCGTCCCCACAAGACGACTTGCACAAAACCTAGAAAGAGGACTAATAGAAGATTTAAAAAAAGAGAAAAAAGATGAACAAGCGATCAAAGACTGCTTACGTGTTTGGACATCAGATGAAACACAACGCCTAAAAAAAGAAAAGCGTAATGCACACATTGAACGCTTACAAGAAATTGACTTACTAGATGGCACACGTGAGCAAAGCGAGATCATTATTTCTGTCCCTGAAACAGTGAGCCAATTGATATTACGAGGCAATCATTTACGAGACTTAAATGATAAAAGTATCTTAGATTTTATCTACAATTTTGATCACATTGTATTTGATGAATTTCATACCATTGATGAACGCGGCTTTGGCTTGGCAGGCACATTTGCCAAACTTATTAGTATGCAAACTCATAACAATCATGCACAACTGAGCTTTTTATCTGCCACACCTTTAGATCTCACCAATGTATTAAAAAATTTAGGCATTGAAAAAGATTTTGTGGTTCTAAAAGATAATATTGGTGATCAAGGGCGCGTGATTCATGGTGATGTTTGCTTAGATCTCAATGAATCACCAAGTATGGTAGAGACCTTACGTGTTCACATGAATAAAGTCGTATCTGAAATTAATAATAATCGGCAAGTAGTTATTATTTATAACCGCCTTGGAGATTTACAACGCCATATTGTAGAAGAGTTAGAGACGCTCTTTACAGAGTATGACATTGATTTAGAACGCTGCCTACTAATCAATAGTTTGGATGATAGCCGAAAAGAAAAGAATGAAAAAGGTGCGTTTACAGTAGGACGTGGACAAGATCCAACAAAATTTAATGTACTGATTGCC
>Ga0193953_1000036_pt1 | contig 68632 bp, 56 predicted proteins | sample BB_4_MG_FD_140325 | JGI IMG/M metagenome (GOLD analysis project Ga0193953, IMG submission 140325) | Microbial mat bacterial communities from the Broadkill River, Lewes, Delaware, United States - BB_4_MG | ecosystem: Environmental > Aquatic > Freshwater > River > Microbial mats | place: USA...
CAACCGGGTAAAATCCAATGCGTATGATGGTAAAATTGTAACCGCTACCCATGGCCGCGGCATCTTTGTGGGCACCTCTGATAATCCGCTATTCATTAATACCCAATTGCCAAACCTCACAAAATTAACCACCAGTGCAAATTCAGTTATTGATGTCAGTAATGTGTTTGGTCATAGGTCTGCTCAACCCGTTACATTATCGGTATCATCCAATTCCGATCCAACCATTGTTTCTCACAATCTGATTGGTAACAACCTGACGCTTGATTTTTCTGCGGTAAACACAGGCACTGCCATTATTACTTTACGCGGAACAAATGCCACGTATATGGCGGACATGGCTTTTGCAGTCACTGTAGAAGAGGACCCCAGTACAGATATTGAAGCGGATTTTTCCGAAAGTAAAACCGATGTTTCACTATCCCCTAATCCCACAACAGGTACCTTTAGGTTCATGGCAGAGAGGTTCCAAAATAATGCCACTTACCAGGTAAACATCTATGCTTCCAATGGAGCCATGGTATATTCACACACTTTTAATTCCGGTACAGCGTTAACCAACCACAGGTTTGACCTTTCGGATCAATCCCCTGGTATATATATTTTTTCCATAACTAATCGTGAACTGACCTACCATCAGAAACTCCATATTAAATAGCGCTTTAAAATCTGATAACTTTACGCATTGTGCGTGACTCAAAATCCAAGGGATGACTATTGTATTTTACATGCATCATCCCTTAAATATTAATATTCTTTCTGCTTTATTATACTTCAATACATCCTTCTGTTTTTACTCATCGCTTACTCACCTTCAATACTCTACTTTACAAGGCTTATGGCTAACCAACTCCCCAAAAGAAATCTGCATTTTAATTGCTATTCTCATCCATCTCTTGTAACTTTTTTATTACAAGGAGCAATCCTTTCTACTAATAATTATCTAAATCCGATATGAAATTAGCTTCTTTCAGCTGACTTAATTGAACTCTCATTTATTGAACTACAAGGAGAAAGCAGAGTGACATGTTATCCTGAAGCAGAAACGGATCAGTGCATGTGGGAAATCGAATACGAGTATCAACTAATACCTGCAGATGATGAAAAGAAAGTATCCCTATCAAAAACGGACGACAATTCTTTGTTTGGCTATGGTTATGACGATCCTCATCCATACCGACACCGGTAAAACCAATCATCACCACAGTCCTCTGCCACCTAAGGAGAAATCAACGCATTCACCCGAAACTGATCCAATGAGTATGCATGGCCGGCAGGATTTCTTTTTTAATATGCTTAGAGATCCTGTTCAAAACCGGATTCCGGCAGGTATTCGCGCTGATGAACTAAAAAAATACAACGCCCTCCTGAAAAAACAACTTAAAACCACTAACACTAGTACTTACACCTGGTCTGAAGTGGGGCCTTCGGATGTGGGCGGCCGCACCCGGGCCCTGGCCATCGATCAACGCAATTCCAATATTATAATAGCAGGTGGTGTTTCCGGAGGCATCTGGAAATCTATTGATAAAGGGCTATCCTGGTCGTTTAAAAGCCAGCCTTCAGAACTACAATCAATCACCTGGATCTGCCAGGATCCCAGAACGGGTCATCAAAACACCTGGTATTATTCATCGGGCGAATACACCGGCAACTCAGCCAATGCCCCGGAAGCCACCTATTATGGTCATGGCTTGTATAAATCAGATGATAATGGTGAAACCTGGTATCTCATACTCGGCTCCGAAACAAACCCTTATGTATGGGATTCCTGGATTGATTATGTGTCAAAAATAGAAGTTGACCCCTATACGGGTGATTTATATATCGCAGCCAATGGCTATGGTCTGCTGGTGGCCGTCAAGCAGAACGACCATTATGAATTATTTGAAGCCATTGGTGGACCGGATGATCATACCTATTGTGATTTTGACATTGATGAGGAAGGCAATAAGCTCGTTGTACTGTCGGAGTACAGCAGTAATAAATACGCCAACAATCCACCCGTTGAACCAGCTAATCCACCCGGCGTTTACTATTCGACAAAAGGAAGTTCAGAATATACGCAAATTGACCCTACCTCCACTTCTTTTCCGACTACTCATCAACGCAGTTTAGTTCGTATAGCGCCTTCGGATCCAACCATAGCTTATGTTTTTACAACGGTTACGGAAGGTCAGGCAGCCTTTCACCAAATTAATTTAACCAACAACATCCTGACAGACAGAACAGCTAACTTGCCCGATTTTACAGAAACAACGGGCCGGTTGGGATTACAAGGTAATTATAACATGACCTTGGCTGTTAAACCCGATGATCCTGAATTTATCATCATTGGTAATACTTCCTTGTTCCGATCGGATGATGCCTTCAGTACGCCCACAAGCAGTGATTACGCCTGGATTGGTGGCTATAAACCCAATGGCGGATATAAGCGATATCCCAATCATCACCCGGATTGTCACATTACGGTCTTCGATCCCAACGCGTCCAATATCATCTGGAGCGGGCATGACGGAGGCATTAGCATGCTTATGGACATTACCCAGACTCCGGCACCAGATTTAATGCCCTGGGTGTCGATGAATAACGGCTACAATGTGACCCAACTTTATACGGTTTGTGAACCGGTGAAAGCGCATGATGATCGTTATCTGGGAGGCACTCAGGATAATGGCACCGCTTATTTTCAATGGCATGATCCCTCTGTTTCAACCAAAGACTTCAGCTCAGGCGATGGTGGCCACTGTTTCATAGGAGCAGAACATACCTTTGCGGCATCGCATTACGGAAGGATCTTTCGCACCCAAAATGATGCGGAAGGAAATCCATTATGTGCCTATTCTCCCGGCACCATCTGGTCCCGCATTTATCCTTCAGAAGCCACCGGGAAGCTATTTGTTAATCCTTATGTGCTAAATCCCAATGATGAAAGTGTCATTTATTATGCAGGTGGGTCTCAGTTATGGATTAATCAAAACATTGCCACACTTCCCAACTATATCAGCTACGGTACCACAGAAGGCTGGTATGCCCCAACGAATTTATCAGTGCCAAACTATACCATTTCAGCCATTTCCATCTCTAAAGTGCCCGGGCATATCCTCTATTATGCAGCATATTCTTCAGAAGGTAAACCCCTTGTTTACCGGGTAATAAACAGCTTAAGTGAACCGGATGAGATCATCCGGCAAGACATATCTATCCCGCAATCCCCCAGTGGCGCCTACCCTTTCGCCATTGCCATTAATCCGCTTGATGCCAATGAAATCCTGGTGATCTTTTCAAACTACGGAATCCCCAGTATCTTTCATTCCTCGAACGGTGGTGAGAGTTACAGCTGCATCGACGGGAACCTGGCAGCTACGGAAGAAATACCCGGTCCATCCATTCGCAGTGCAGCTATTTCAATTTGGTCCGGTGATAAAACCTACTACGTGTCTACTAGCATTGGTTTATTCCAAACAAATCTTTTAAACGGCCAGGCCACTGACTGGCAAATTGTGTCTGCCAACAAATTGGGAAATGTTCCTTGTAATCAGTTGAAGTCAAGCATCTATGACGGGAAAATAGTGGTTGCCTCCCATGGTCGTGGAATATTTGCCGGCCTATCAGATAATCCCTTGTTTATCCGTTCCAGGCTGCCCAATCTGCAACGCTTAACCACTAGTCCGAACGATGAAATAGATCTGAGTACCATTTTTGGTCACACCGATCATCAATCGATCCAGGTTTCAATTAAAAGCAACACCAATACTCAGGTGGTCACTTCAAATTTATCTGGTCATATGCTTTCACTGGACTACTCTGACAATACCACTGGCACTGCCATCATCACTATTCGGGGTCAACATTCGGTGCATGTGGCTGATCTTGCCTTTTCTGTGACAGTAAATGATAATGTGAATACCAGTAACCCGAAAACAGTGCCTGAACAATGTCAAGATTTTCTCCTCAAACCGAATCCGAGCAATGGCTTGTTTAAAGTCACCTTAAAAAACCACTCACTAACCAAGTGTAGAGCCAGCATCTATAATGCACAAGGGCAACTCATCTTTTCCCGTTCCTTTGCCGATTATTTCGAAATAAGTAATTATCAGTTTAAGCTATCCGATCAACCTGAAGGGACTTATCTTTTCGTTCTACAAGATGAACACACCCGCCTAACGCATAAATTCGTCATCCATCGTCGCTTTTAATAAATACTATTGAATGAAGTTTTTAATCATTTGAAAAGTCATCTGAAGCTGTCTCAATAAATTGGGACAGCTTCAAATGATTGTCTAGCAATCCTGGAAATGCGTTCTAAACTTTTATGGTTAATCTCTCACCCCACCTTTGGCATGCTTTCAAATCCCTGTAATTATCGGGACAGGTGAAAAAAGATGGCCAGACCTAATTTAGTTTCCGGAAACTCCTCTACGCTATTGGGAGATATCTCAATCCATTAAAACACTACCTCTCTACTTGTAGAAGATATTGCCAATTCTTTCAACAATGCCGCTATACTCTACAGAGACACCTCTACAGTATAAAACAATACCGCTATGCTTTTGGAAGACACCTCCACAGAATAAAACGATACCTCTGCACCTTGGGGAGATACCTCTACATAATAAAACAGTATCTCTATGCTTTAGGAAGATGCCTCCACAAAATAGAAAGATACCTTTACGTAACACCTGATCAGCGCTCCTCTGACTCTGGATAAGCCATTTACACCAACCTCAATTCTGTCCGCATTGAGCTAAAGACTTCAGAGGGCACTGCTTTTATAACCATAGCGGCTTCTGTAATCGGATGAATTAAATTTAGTTCTGCGGCATGCAGTAGCATGGTGTTCATGTTCCAGCGCTCCTTAAACAATCGATTCTGCTTATTACACCCATGCGGTCGATCACCAATAATGGGGTGACGAAGATGATTCAGGTGTTTGCGTATCTGGTGCATCCGCCCGGTTTTAGGATAGGCTTCAATGAATGAATAGCGGGATGTGGCATGCTTGCCTAAAGGAATGGTCAATTCACTCCTTTTTACCCGTTTAAAAAACGTCATTGCATTTTGTACTTTACCTCGATCATTGGTCAATGGGTAATCCACCTCAATGTTATCAGGAAAATACCCCCTAACAATAGCGATGTATCTCTTTTGAGTTTCCGGATGCTCTAAGATTGTTTTTAATTTAGCTGCCACCCGACTATTTAATGCAAATACCAATACACCGGATGTCTTTCGGTCAAGCCGATGAACCGGATATAGTGTTTTACCAATCTGGTCGCGTACCATTTGTAAGGCAAACTCTTCTGCATCGGCAGCAATGGAGCTCCTATGAACCAGTAATCCATGTGGCTTATTGACAGCCACCATATATTGATCCTGATAGATTATTTCAAGCATTGGCTTCCTACTTGTATCGATGTGTTATCAATGATGATGGGCAAAGGTAAAGTAAAGTTTTCATCACTTTGCAATTGATCATCTGAACGTCGTCAATAAAAAAAATAACACGAAACTTAAAATAAGAAGGCACGCACCGCATTGATTCAAAGGTATACCAGTGAGAAGTAACCAGGGCATTTAGAAATTTATTTTTCTCAACTCAAGCCGTTGGGGCTTCTACTTTTTGCCTTCAGCTCAAAAAGTAGACAAAAAAGCTGCCGACTCAAGCAATCGCTTACCCACATTGACAACGCTCCGGGAAAAATTTAAAGATTTGCTGCTTGGTTCCAAATTTTTCTATCCTCCGCTTATGTCTGTGGGTCCCAAGCTATGTTACTTATGTCGGTAGAACTGACTAAAAAAACCTCAACACTTAAATGCAATTGCCCTGTAAGAAGTAACAACAAGCTACCTTTTTTCTATTCCAAATACATTGTGTATTTTCACACGAAATAATAAATGTAACGTACAATGATTGACAAGTTAAAAGGATTATGGCCCTACCTGGTGGCTGTCCTGTTATTTGTAGTCCTGAGTTTCGCCTACTTCTCTCCTGTTTTGGAAGGCAAGAAACTCCCGCAGATGGATAATTCCCATGCCATTGGTATGGCCAAAGAATTGATTGACCACGAAAAAGAAACCGGCGAACGGGCCATGTGGACCAATTCCATGTTTGGTGGAATGCCTGCTTATCAGATAAAAGGTGATGCCTCCAAAAATATATTTGGTCGTTTCAATGAAGTCTCCCGTTTGGGGCTTCCCTACTATACCGTGGCCATTCTATTCTTGTATCTATTTGGTTTTTACCTGCTCTTACTGAGCATGAAGGTCGATCATTGGTTAGCGGTAGTCGGGGCTATTGCCTTTGCATTTGGCTCCTATAACCTCATCATTGTCATTGCCGGTCACATCACTAAAACCTACGCCATTGCGCTGATGGCCCCGGTTATTGCAGGGATTTTATATGCCTACAATAAAAACCGATGGATTGGGGGGATTCTTACAACTGTTGCGCTGGGAATGGAGATTGCTTATAACCATGTACAAATCACCTACTACCTCTTCTTACTGGTAATGGTATTGATCATCTCAAAACTCATTATTGCCATTAAAGAAAAAGCCCTTAAAGCGTTTACACAGACCTCAGCCGTTTTGGCGCTGGCGGCTCTTTTAGCGCTTCTACCCAATATCTCTAACCTATGGACCACCTATGAATATGGAAAAGATTCCATCCGGGGCGCGTCCGAATTATCGACTCCTGAAGGTGAGAAAGCGCACAGTGGATTGGACAAAGATTATGCCTTTGCCTGGAGTTATGGTGTGCATGAAACACTGACACTGATGATCCCCAATGTAGTGGGTGGTGCCTCTGAAGCACTGGCCGGTTCGGAAAGTGCCATGAAGCAGGTGGATAGCCGCATGAAAGAATATGTGGGACAAAATAGTCAATATTGGGGCGGCCGTTCCTTTACCTCAGGTCCGGTGTATGTGGGGGCCATTTTGTGTTTCCTCTTCTTTATCGGTGCCTTTTATTACAAAGGACGAGAGCGTTGGTGGCTCATTGCCGGCACCATTCTTTCCATCTTTCTGGCATGGGGTAAGAATTTCCCAACCATAGGTGATATGCCAAGTTTCAATGATTTCATGTTCTACTACTTCCCGTTGTACAATAAATTCCGGACGGTGGAAATGGCCTTGGTTATCGCGTCCTTTACTATACCCGTTTTGGGCTTCCTGGGATTGAAAAGCCTATTTGACAAACCGGAACTGCTCAAGCAAGAAACCAAATGGTTCATGATTGCCTTTGGATTAACCGGAGGTGTCAGTCTGCTCCTTTACCTCTTTCCAACAGCTTTTTATGATTTCTTGTCCAAACAAGAGATGGAAATGTTTTACCAGCAAAAACAACAAGGTGGCGAGATGGGCATGATGTACGGTCTTTTGGAAGAAAACCTGATTATCGCCCGTAAATCACTGTTGAAAGCAGATGCTTTACGTTCCTTCTTCTTCATTCTGTTAGGGTCAGCCTCTCTTTGGTTTTATGGTCAGGAGAAATTATCCACCCGCTACCTCACCTGGGGATTAGCCATTTTAATCTTCATTGATTTATGGGGTGTGGACAAACGCTACCTGAATAACGATCATTTCATTGGTAAGACAAAAGCCAAGCAAGAATTTACGCTATCCAAAGCCGACAGAAGCATTAAGAAGGATATGGATCTCTATTACCGGGTTTTCTCGATATACCGCAATCCATTTACTGAAGTGACCACCTCCTATCATCACAAATCCATTGGCGGATATCACGGTGCTAAATTACGCCGCTACCAGGATGTGATTGACCGCTATTTGCAAAACGATTGGCAAACGCTTGTTTCGCAATTGCAACAAGGCTCTACACCGGGTGATTTGGAAATTGCCATGGAGAACATGCCGGTCATCAATATGCTGAATACAAAATATGTGATCTATAATCCCAATGCAGCACCTATCTTCAATCCAAACTACATGGGTAATGCCTGGTTTGTGAGCAAGGTCAAACTAGTCGAAAATGCCGATGAAGAGATTGCGGCCATTGGAGGCGTTAATCTACAAAATACCGCTGTGGTTGAAAAGCGTTTTGCCGATTATGTATCAGATTATCGTTGTGATTCTGTATCCGGCATCTTGAATTTGGTGACTTATCGTCCCGATCAATTGGTATTTGAAGTAGAAACTGATCAGGATCAACTGGCTGTGTTTAGTGATATCTACTACGATAAAGGCTGGAATACCTATATCGATGGTGAAAAGACCGAGCACATCCGTGTGAACTACATTTTACGCGGTTTAATGATCCCGGCTGGTGCCACAACCGTGGAGTTCCGTTTTGAACCCAAATCGCACCAATATGGCCAATGGCTGGCTATTATGAGTTCGGGTTTAATTGTTCTTTTGATCATCGGATTGGCTGTTTGGCAATGGCGCCGCAAGAAGCAAACGAAATAGTTCGAAATTATACAAACAAAAAACGCTGCTCTATCCGGGGCAGCGTTTTTTTTATGTCCAACAATTCCTGATTTATCAATAATATCTATATTTAGAAAAATATTCTAACCTTATCAACATGACCTCTTATCTAAAAAGAATTTGGCCTTTTACATCGGCAATACTTCTCTTTATCGTATTAAGTTTTGCTTATTTCTCCCCGGCATTGGAGGGGAAAGAGCTACCTCAACTAGATAATTCTCACGCCATTGGCATGTCCAAAGAGCTGGTTGATCATGAAAAAAACACAGGTGAAAAAGCCATGTGGACCAACTCCATGTTTGGAGGTATGCCAGCCTATCAAATCAAAAGTGATGCCTCCAAAAACATTTTTAGCTATTTCAACCGTTTTTCCCGGATGTCATTGCCCTATAAAACGATCGCTATTGTTTTTCTCTACATGCTTGGGTTTTACCTCCTTTTGCTCAGTCTAGAAATGAAGCATTGGTTGAGCGTGATCGGTGCTATCGCCTTTGCTTTCGGATCCTACAACCTTATCATCATCATCACCGGTCATATCACTAAATCCTACGCCATTGCCTTGATGGCACCAGTAATAGCGGGCATCTTATATGCATTTAATACCAACAAATGGATCGGTGCTCTGATAACAGCTGTGGCTTTAGGTATGGAGATTGCTTACAACCATGTACAAATTACCTACTACCTTTTTCTGACAGTGATTATTCTGGTTGTGGTGAAATCTATTTACGCCATCCGGGAAAAGACCCTAAAACCATTTCTCCAAACATGTGGCGTACTAGTTATTGGCGCGCTATTGGCGATATTACCTAATATCACCAGTTTGTGGACAACCTATGAGTACGGAAAGGCATCTAACCGTGGAGCTTCGGAATTAACACCTCCCAAAGGCCAAAAGAAAAGCAGTGGATTGGATAAAGATTATGCTTTCGACTGGAGCTATGGTATTCACGAAACATTGACTCTAATGATTCCCAATGTGGTTGGAGGCCGATCTGAACCATTGGCTGGTGCAGAAGAAATCATGAAAAAAGTCGACCCTAGATTGAAGGAGTATGTAGGTCAAAACTATCAATACTGGGGTGGGCGTACTTTTACCGAAGGCCCGGTCTACCTGGGGGCGATTGTTTGTTTCCTATTTTTCCTGGGCGCCTTTTTCTACCAGGGAAAAGAACGATGGTGGTTGATTGCAGCTACTATAATATCACTCTTCCTGGCGTGGGGAAAACACTTCCCGTTATTCAATGATTTCATGTTCTATCACTTTCCTCTCTATAATAAATTCAGAACAGTAGAGATGGCCTTGGTAATCGCCGCAGTCACCATTCCACTTCTGGGACTATTCGGTTTGAAAACCATTATCGATCAACCGGAGTTATTAAAGAAGAAATCCAAATGGTTCTTCATGGCGTTTGGATTAACAGGTGGATTAAGTTTGCTCTTATACCTTGTCCCCACACTTTTCTATAATTTTTTAACACCGCGTGAGCTTGAAGTTTTTAGTGCGCAACAATCCCAGGGTGGTGAGATGGGCATGATGTATGGCTTACTGGAAGAAAACCTTGTAATGGCCCGAAAATCACTATTACAATCGGATGCTCTTCGTTCTTTCTTTTTTATCCTGATTAGTTTCGGTTTAATTTGGTGGTACAGCATTAAAAAGTTTCAATCCAGATATTTGATAGGAGCATTGGCTTTATTCATACTAATTGATCTGTGGGCCATTGATAAGCGTTATTTGAATAACGACAACTTTATCTCTTCCCGAAAATCGAAACAGGAATTCAAACCCGGAAAGGCTGATTTGATGATCAAAGAAGACCCAGACCTCTATTACCGCGTTTTTCCCATTTTTATGAATCCATTTTTCGATGCTACAACCGCTTATCACCATAAATCTATTGGTGGATTCCATGGTGCCAAACTGAGGCGTTACCAGGATTTGGGAAATAGATATATCCTCAAGAACTATGGCGAGTTAGTATCCATGATTCAAGCAGGGACAAGGTCTGATTCAATAAATGATGCGCTGAGCAAAATGCAAATCCTTCATATGCTCAATACCAAATACATCATTTATACCCAAAATGCAGCCCCAATCGTCAATCCTTACTACATGGGTAATGCCTGGTTTGTGAACAACGTCAAACTGGTCGAGAACGCGGATGAAGAGATTGCCGCCATTGGTAGTATGAACTTACATAAGACGGCTGTGGTTGAAAAGCGTTTTGCCGATTATGTATCAGATTATCGTTGTGATTCTGTATCCGGCATCTTGAATTTAGTGACTTATCGCCCCGATCAATTGGTATTTGAAGTGGAGACAGGTCAGGATCAACTGGCTGTTTTCAGCGATATCTACTACGATAAAGGCTGGAATGCCTATATCGATGGTGAAAAGACCGAGCACATCCGTGTGAACTACATTTTACGCGGTTTAATGATTCCGGCTGGTGCCACTACCGTGGAGTTCCGCTTTGAGCCTAAATCGTACCAATATGGCCAATGGCTAGCCATTATGAGTTCGGGTTTAATTGTTCTTTTAATCATCGGATTGGCTGTTTGGCAATGGCGTAAAAAGAAATAAGCCGTACCTATCCCTTTTGGGATTAAGGTTTTATTAAAACACAAAACGCTGCTCTTAATAGAGCGGCGTTTTGTGTTTATCAGTAATCCATCTCTAAGCATTACCCATTAGAAACTCACTTTCACATTGCCACATTGAAAATAGACTTATCTCCGTTTTTTCTTTCCGGAGGTTTTCTCTCCCTTGTAAGGGCTATGGTAACAAGGTAGTGCCTGTATACCTTTAGGGGATACCTTCATTTTATCTGGATTACAGCCCGGCATAAAGGTAAACCCGAAGCGCAAATTAGCCCCTCGTGTTTTGCTGACATCAAAAAAGGCAAACAAATCGTCGGTAATGGCATGTATGTGAAAGGCGCCCATTTTCACACCAAGTCCGGCCCCTATATTCAAATACTCCCCGCTAATGGCCGAATAAGACAAAGAACCATTGAGCGTTTTGTAGTTATACGTATTAGCTGATAAAGTCAAAGCCGGATGTAATTTATTCTTGTATATCTCATTGCGTAATACTACCCCGGTATTTATATGATCCGTCAAGGTACGGGTTGCACCCAGGTAAATTTGAGGTACCAGGCTAGAGGTATAGTTGCGGGATATGGGGATGGGCGTAAATTCATCTTCCAAATCATCGCCCAGTTCACTGAAATAATCAGAAGAGGTAAATTCATCTTCACTTCCAGTTCCTGAATACTCAAAATCGCCCAAAGACTCAAAGGACCAGGTATCCGTTTTCCAGTTGATGAAACCCACATCCAGAATACTCCCGGAAATCGTTGTGCGTTCATCCATTTGGTAAATAAACCCAAAATCAAACCCAATACCCATGTTACGCCGGTTCATCATATAAGCCATCCAATCCACATCTTCCTGTAACTGAATATCGGATACATACCCTTCATCATCGGTGGTTACCTCAATGGGAAAAGAAGTATTGATAGTACTATTAAGCTCCATCATCAGACTATAATTATTGGGATTCGTATACAAACGCCCGGTAGTCTTAGGGGTATAGACATTCCCTTTTCCAAACAGTAATTTGGCACGGTATCCAAATACCAAACCGGGTTCCTTTTCTTTGGCCATACCGATGGCATATTCCCGGTAATGATTGGCATTCACACGTAATCCATCAAAGGTGGCATCTTTCCCCAGAAACATGGTATTTCCATACCAAGCCAATTGCGCTAACTCTTTGGTAACAGTATTATAAGAAGTCACTTTCTCAGATATGGAAAAGGTAAAGTATCGTTCCTTAATCCAAATACCCATAGAAATGGGCGTATAATGCACTTCAGTAGCAAACAGCTCCTTGTTATTCATACCGTCAATCACATCACCGGGATGAAAAAAAAGAGAATCACCCTCTCGCACCAAAAGATCACTCGCCGTAAAGGCCGTGTTGGCATAATTAACATGTATGGATGCCAGACCAGGCATTCCAAAATTGACCTTACATCGCGCTGTCACTGCCGGATTAACAATGTTGGCTTGCGGTAAATCATGCATCAGAAATAGCGTGAGGTTCTGCTGCGCATGAACAGCACTGCACAGTATAATGGATAAAACCAGACCAAATAAAATTGACTTCACAGCTATGGATTGGTTTTAATGATTAATTGTGCCTGGGCACCTAATTTACTCACAATACTATAATTCTGGATGTTGTTCTCAAACACCTCTGTGATGTAGAGATTGGAAATGGTAGAATAAATGATAACCTGATCGACGTTTTCCAGATTATCAATCTCCTCATCCTCCAACCGAATGTCGGTGACATCTCTTTCGTAATGGGTTACTTTACCATCTGTATTCACAACAGCAGCAGGTACAACAATGGGTTGATCCTTGGTCAATGAAACCGAATCAGTTCCATTAATTTTATAATACACCTCCACTTTAATATCAGCCGGGAATTTGTTAATCGTTTCACAACGCAATTGCATATAAACAATATTCTCCCGCTTTGAAAGCGCATCTGTCAAGTCAAAATCCAGGGGCTGCTTTTCAATGTATGTGATGGGGCGATCAGGCTCTTCGGGAAAGATGGGATACCCTGGGATATCATAAACATCACCATAGTCAATTAACAGCTTACCCAATGGCACAGATATGTTTGGCTCCCAGGTAATACTATCCGATACTTCCTCCGGGTCAATACTCCAACAGCCCGGAAATATTAAGATAACAACAATATATAGTATACTATTCTTCAACATCTTTCCTTGTTTTCGCCCTTATATATGGACGAAAGTTAGCCTTTTTTATTGCGTTGCGATAGATCCCCTCATAAAATATTTCGGTATATCTATCAAAATATATATCTTCAAACAGCTAAAAAACATGAAACCATTAAAAACCCTAATCATGAAGAAATCAAACCTTTTTGTCTTGTTGTTCATCGCCCTTATCGGGATAATTTTTCAAGCCTGCCAGGAACAGGAAAAACATAAGCGTCAGCTTGTAATCACCATCGACGATCTGCCCTTGGTATTCCCCACCACAGCTGATTCCGCAATGCTAATTACTAATAAATTATTGGCCACACTCACTAAATACGACATTGAGTCCGTCGGTTTTGTCAATGAAGGAAAAATCCTTAAGAGTCCTCATTCAGACACTTTGCACCAAGCCTTGGAATTATGGTTGGAAAACGGTCAGGAATTGGGCAACCACACCTACTCGCATTATTCACTTAATGAGGTCTCCACGGATTCCTTTAAGAATGACATTCTCCTCAATGAAAAATACCTCCAACCATTATTGGAAAAACATGGTCAAACACTACGGTATTTCCGGCATCCTTACCTCCAAACAGGAGGTGACAGCTTAAAAAAAGAACGAATCGACCAATTTTTAGAAACTAATGGTTATACACAAGCCCTCATTACTTCCGGTTATTATGATTGGTTATATGCCGCCGCATACCGTAATGTACATGGAAAGCGTGAATTGGAAGAAAAAGTAGCCAATGCGTATATTGATTACATCAACCGCGATCTGGATTTTAATGAATATGCTGCCAACCTGGTGGTGGGAAGAGAAATTCCAATGATCATGATGTTTCATGCCAATACCTTAAATGCCGATCATTTTGAAAAAGTAATTCAGGTCATTCATCAACGCGGTTACGAAATTGTGACGCTGGAAGAAGCCTTGCAGGATACGATCTTTCAATTGGGCAATCCGATTGTCACCACGCAACCCATGGGATGGCTGCAACGCTGGGCGATTCACAAAGGTATCCCTGTGGATACCCTTCTTCAGGTGGATCCCTTTATTCCGGAATTGGCCAACTTTAAAATGTATTGATACAGCAAATACTTCCAGAAAATAGGGAATAACATGACCTGTGGGAAAATCATCCCATGGGTCGTTTTTCTATCCGCTGGTGAAGTCACTTCAATATTGAACAGAATATCCACTCTCCTGTTATGCTATTGATGAAACAGACGATCACTATCTCATTCCTATCATTGCTGATTTGACAACTGGTTAGCTGTGTCCATCTCCCCGAATCAAAAAAAAGAAAAACCAATGAAACCGAACCGATTAATATCCGAAAACAGTCCTTACTTGTTACAACATGCCCATAATCCAGTTGATTGGTACCCCTAGGGCACTGAGGCTTTTGAAAAAGCCAAAAAAGAAGATAAACTACTCCTGATCAGCATTGGTTATTCGGCCTGTCATTGGTGTCATGTGATGGAACATGAATCATTTGAACATTCAGCTGTGGCAGAAATCATGAATGCTCATTTTGTATGTGTGAAAGTTGATCGCGAAGAACGACCTGATGTAGATAAAATTTACATGGAAGCTGTCCAGATCTTAAGTGGACAGGGCGGATGGCCATTGAATTGTTTTGTTCTGCCAAATGGTCAACCGGTTTGGGGAGGCACCTATTTTCCCACAAAGCAATGGATCGAACTCCTAAATACATTGCACGACTTGTATAATAATGAACGGGAGAAATTATTGGCCCAGGCAGATCAACTGACCCAGGGTATCCGTCAACAAGATTTTCCACACCTCACCGTAACTCCGGAAATTACCGACATTGAAAATGTTGTTGCTATGGCAAAAAAGTCCTTTGACTGGCAGCATGGTGGAATGAGCAAAACACCGAAATTCCCAATGCCTGTTACTCTCAATTTCCTACACCATTACGGCATTCTAAAACAAGATGAAGAGGCACTTAACTTCGTCTATCTCACACTGGATAAAATGGCTTCCGGTGGCATATATGATCAGGCAGGTGGTGGTTTTTCGCGCTATTCAGTCGATGAACGGTGGTTTGCCCCCCACTTTGAAAAAATGCTCTATGACAATGCCCAGTTGATATCACTCTACTGCAATGCCTATAAGACATCACAAAATCCATTGTACAAACGCATTGTTGATGAAACCATCACCTTTGTGAAACGGGAACTGTTAGCTCCTGAAGGCACATTCTTTTCAGCCCTGGATGCGGATAGTGAAGGCGTTGAAGGCAAATTTTACACCTGGACATCTGCCGAATTGCAATCCATTATCAGTGAAAATGATCAATTCTTTGAGTACTTTGGTATCCAGCATGATGGCAATTGGGAACACCAACAAAATATTTTGCATGGAAATCAAACCCGTAAACAATACGCCGATGCTAATAATTTAAATCCTACTGAATTTGAGTCCCATCTTGAGAATTCCTTGAAAGCACTTTTTCATAAACGAGCCTCCAGAGTTCGTCCTGGCTTGGATAATAAGGTAATCTTGTCCTGGAACGGATTAATGATCAAAGCACTCACAAATGCCTATCAGGCATTTGGCAATGAAACCTACCTAAAATTGGCCGAGCAAGCCATTCAACGGCTATTGCGTACACACCTGTCAGCGAATGGCCAATTGTACCGAATTTCTGTAGATAAAGATTTCCAAGTAAATGGCTTTCTGGATGATTATGCGTTTACCATTGAAGCACTGATCAGTTTATATGAAACCACCTTTAAACCCCATTACCTGGAAAGTGCTCACCTAATTATGCAATATGCTATCAAACATTTTTATCAGGATGGTACCGGCATGTTTTATTATACTTCAGATGAAGGGGAACAGCTCATTGCCCGTAAAACAGATCTTCAGGATAATGTGATTCCTTCAGCTGCAGGTACCATGACCAATAACCTGATTCAACTGGCTCAGCTGAATCACCACCCAGAATATGAAGCTATATCAAATATGCTGATCACAAAAATGCAGGAACCAATAGAAAGACATCCTATTTATTATGCCCAATGGGCTTTATTAACACTTTTACATCAAAATCACAGGCAGGAAATTGCTATTTGCGGCCCAGATGCTTACTCATTTAGAAAAGTATTGCAAGCTCAATTTATACCTGGAAGCATTTATGCAGGTTCAAACACTCCTAATACAACCATTGATCTATTAAAAAACCGATATAAACAAAACAAAACCCTAATATATCACTGCAAGAATAAGAGTTGTGACTTACCCTTCGCGCATACTGATGGATTTTTGACACGTCAATAACCATCTTAGCTCCTCTTGGAGCTTTTGTAGGCCTCAATCAATTGGGAGGCCTGCGCCTGATCTTTTTTAAGTATTTCCACTTCTACCGGATCAATGCCACCAGCAGAAACATGCCAGGGAGCAATGGTTCCCATCAATTCATTTCTCGTGAAAGCTTTGATACCATGATCCACTAAAATCTCTTTGATAATACTGGCGTCAAAGGGACTACCTGAGAAAACCACCATTATTTCTGCATCCGAATAATTCGTTCTCATGCTTACTTATTTGTATTCAACCTAAGGGAACTATCTCAAATATACTCAAATAAAATAACATTTTTTGAAAAAAGCAGAAACTTCTGTAAATGACTCACAACAGGCTCTCCAGCACTTTAAACAATCACGGGAACTTACTTTTAAGTTTGTTAACTTACTTTTAAGTTGCAAAACTTAAAAGTAAGTTGTAAGTTTGTTTTACTGATCAATTAACTCAATTTGCGATGGTTACTCTTACAAAAGCGGAAGAAAAAATCATGCAGTTCCTCTGGGATCTGGAAAAAGGATTTATTAAAGACATCCAGCAACAGTTCCCCGACCCTCAACCACCTTATAATTCAGTATCTACCATTGTGCGGGTACTGGTTAAAAAAGAGATTGTTGGTTTCCATTCATTTGGAAACTCCCATCAATATTATCCATTGATAACACGAGAAGAATATAGGAAAAGCCAACTCAACAGGTTGGTAAAAGATTATTTTAGCAATTCCTTTAAACAGGTGGTCAACTTTTTTTCAGAAAATAAAGATCTCTCTTTTGATGAAGTAGATGAAGTAATGAAAATGCTGGAGGAGATCAAAAAGAATAAAAAAATCAAAAAGGATTAAAGCTCAATTTATCCAATAGATATCCTATAGAAGATTTATAAACGAATAAATGATCCTGGTCAGATTTCATCACAAACAGATGAAAACTAAACCCTTACTCTTAAAAGTTTATACTGATACGCTATTCACCTGACATTAGTTAATTGCTATTGAAGCCATTACCATGTTCAAGTTCATTCTATACCTGATTGAATCAGGCCTCTGTCTGTCTGTTCTTTTTGTGTTATACCTGCTCTTTTTTCGAAAAGAGACCTATTTCACATTCAACCGCTATTATCTGGTTGGGATTATCTTTTTGTCGATGATGATACCGTTGGTACATGTCAATATAAGAGTAAAGGAACATCAGACCTTAGAACCAACATTAGTAGAAATCGGGAAGTTCAGAAACTATTATGAACGCTTAATTGTGCTCTCGGATCCTGACTTCTCGACCTATTATGAAAATGGTTTGCCACGGGCTGTCTTTGAGGGAGAATGGGCAATGTTCAGGCGTGCTGAAATTCCATTAAATGGACAAAAAGCACTTTTCGAATCAACACCACTTGTTGAACAAAAAACTTCAAGTAAATGGAGTTTGTTTCAGTGGTTAGCAATGATTTATGCAGCAGGTATAATATTCTTTCTAGTCCGCTTTTTAGTCCTGTTAACCGGTTTGCTAAGGCAACTATCTGCATATCCTGTTATTGAACGCTTTGGAATAAAAATCGTGCTCATGCCACAGGAAGTCCCTCCTTTTTCATTCTTCCGCTATGTATTTATACACGAAAAAGTGATCGACCTCCCGGAATTTGAACAGATTCTGGCACATGAGCGGGTACACATTTACCAAAGCCATTCAACCGATTTGTTAATAGCGCAAGCCCTGGTCATTTTTCAATGGTTTAATCCATTGGTGTGGCAGGTTCAGAAAGCCATTAAAATTAACCACGAGTTCATTGCCGACAACAAGGTGGTGAACAGTGGATTTGAGTTATTTGATTACCAAACCCTGTTATTGAGCCAATTGATCAGTATCCGCTCAGTAGAGTTGGTGAATAATTTTAACCTCATATCCATTAAAAAACGTATTACGATGATGACAAAAATAAAATCCGGTTTCCAAGCGAAACTGAAAGCCCTGATGGCAATACCGGCAACCATTATATTATTGTTCCTTTTTACTGATCTGACCATCAGTAGTCCGACTTTACGTTTTTCGAACTACACGCCTATCACCTTTAAATTGAACCAACCAACATTGGAAGGTTTATGGAAAAGTGATAGCCCGCAGTCGGAATATTCCTTACTATCAATTACAAAAAACACAATTAACATATTAGGTAGTAAAAACATAGTCAGGAATTATAAAGTAGATTTTACAGCCAATCACCTGTTGCTTAAAACAGGATACCATCAAACCATTAAATTGCCCATCAAGACCTCGGGGAATTTATTGACTATTTGGTGGAGCCCTGAAGAATCTGTAAAGTACAGAAAAACAGCCTTTTCAAACTCTCTGGAACTTTTCATGAGCGAAACACACCAAAAGATATCGCTACCTTCCATATCGCATTATCAAATATTAGAAAGGCAAGAGTTAGTGATTAATGTGATTCTTGGTATGAACTACTTTGAAGTAGATGGTACAAAAGGAAGCTTACAGGAGTTTGAACGGCTTATAAAGAAAGCGAAATTGAAACGAAATGCATTAGATCAGCCTTTACTAGTGGTCAACCTGAACATTGACAAAAAAGTGCCAATGAAGCAAGTTGATCAAATCTATCAGGTCTTGCGGAAAAACCAGTTGCTGAAAATAAGTTATGCCGGCTATACCAACGCCGAGGAAGTGCCAGACCTTTTACAGCATGCCGCTTCTATCCCTAAACTACTCCCCCCGCCTGAAGCAAAATACCTTACCAAGGAAAAAGAAGAAGGATTGCGATCAGAAGATAAGATTATGGATATTATTGCACTAAAAAACAGTGCCGACCAGAAATTTATTACTGCGGTCAAAAACAGATTTAATCAAAATAACAAACTCATAATGCTCCTTCAGTATGACAACAATACCCCCTTTGGTCAATATGTGTCCTATGTGGATGCCACTTATATGGCCGTATACTCAATGCGCGATAAGTTAGCTATGAGCAAATATAACCTGCCCTATAATGACCTTCCAAAGCCTATGCAAAAAGATATCAGAAAGCACTATCCAATGAGGCTATCCGAAAAAAATATAGACGTAGAATAATATCTATAAAATGGAAATAAAAGAATTAAGAGACCTGATTTTTAGGTCTCTTTTTTATTGATATTGTGTTAAATTTATACTTTTAATTTTCAAGTGTAAAATGAAGCATTTAGTAATAATAATTCTCTGCTTTTTTTTGCCTCTACCGGCTATTTCACAAATCAATATTGAGATGGCCAACAGAGCTGCAGATCTTAACAACAAAGCTTCCGAATTATTAAATGCCGGTCAGTACCTCGAAGCCGAGATACATTTAAATAAAGCCATTGAATATGATTCAACCTTACGCGCGGCTTACATCAACCTTCATACATCATATACTAATCAAAATAAACTCGATAGTGCCATTATAAATTTATGCAAAGCGGTATCTGTTTTTACGGATGATGATGAGCTATGGTATTACCTTGGGAATGCATACAACAAAACGGGTGAATTTGAAGCAGCCATTGTGGCCTACACGAAAGCAATAGAATTAAACAAAATTAATGGGGAGAATTTTAGTCTGACCTGGGCCTATTACTTCAATAAAGCCAATTGCCAAGCTCAATTAAAGGAATACGATAAGGCCATTACCAACTATTCACAAGCCCTCAGTTTTCAGCCGGAAAATGCGAATATCTTCTTTAATCGAGGCATGTGTTATTTAATGTGCAAAAACAAAATGGCGGCTAAAGCAGATTGGATAGAGGCACAAAAATTAGGTATGACCGAAGCCCGCCAATACATCATTCAACATTGTCAGTAAAAAAACCTGCTTCAGTCTAATGAAGCAGGTCAATTATTGCTAGTTTAATGCAAAATTCAATGGTAATACGAATCTCACATTAACCACTTTTCCTTCGTGCTTTCCCGGCGTCCAGGTCGGCATTAATTCGACTACATCGATGGCGGCTTCATCCAATTCCTTATGACCAGAGCTCCTGGCAATTTTCGTGTTTGTTACCTTTCCTTGCTGATTAATCACAAAAGAAACGAAAACCTTACCTTCTTTTCCTGCTTTTTTAGCAGTATCCGGATATTTAAGATTGGAACTAATGAATTCAAACATTTTAACTTCTCCCCCAACATATTCCGGCAACACATCAACCATTTCATAAATCTTCTCTTCTTGTTGATCCGGGGATTGATCTATTGCTACATTTGTGATAGAACGGTCTCTCGTTGTTGGTTCTCCGGCAAAAGCGAATGTCAAACCACTAATTAATACGAAGGCCACTCCAATTTTCAGAAACGCATATCTCTTAATCCTATTATTTGTCATCATTATAAATCGTTTTTGTGTTAATGATTGATTGAGGTTATTAACAGGTAACAAGCGGGCACCCGTTGACTGAAAGAATAACAGCTCTTTGTATTGACCAATTGAAGCTCCACTTAAAACAACTTCATGATCTGCCTGAAATTCATGCAACTCTTTTAACTGATTGCGCAATAACCAGGCAAAAGGATTGAACCATTGCACAATAAGGATAATCTCAAGGAGTAACACATCCCAGGAGTGTTTAAATCGAACATGCGCCATTTCATGTACCAGTATTTGTTGCATATCCCTTTCGGAATAAAGTGATCGATTCATGAAAATGACATTAAAAAAAGAAAAAGGACTAAACTGACCTGGCAAATCAGCCACTTTAAACCTCTTATAACCAACAATTGATGCCTTATTAGACAAAGCACCAACCCGGATAATGCCAACAATTAATCGAATTAATAAACCTGTGACGCCAACCAAATAAATCCACTTAAAACCAGGTATCTGCTCCACAAATGGTACTACATTATCCCGGGCTGTATCCGTGTATATAGTAATAGTTGCCAGCACGTTTGAATATAGCTCCGTTGATTCCATTGAATTGACCGGAACAGGTATTCTAAGAAACGGCACAAAAGCAGCTAATAATAGTGATACCAGCAGATATATCCGGTTAAACCGAAAAAACGATTCTTTATGCAGTACTAACCAATAAAAAATGGTTAACACCCCAAGAACAACAGCAGATTCAAATAAATAACTAATTAAAGCACTCATAACTGGTTACTTTTCATTCTTCAATTCATGTTTTATTTCATTCATCAATTGTTCAAATTCAGTTACATCCATCTTGTCTTCTTTCGCAAAAAAGGAAACAAAATCTTTAAATGAATCCTCAAAGTAATTAGACATAAATCGCTTCATAAAAGAACTCTTATAAGATTCTTTTGAGATCACCGAGAAATATACATACCCCTTACCCACCTTTTCGTGATCCACAAACCCTTTGGTTTCTAAAATGCGCACGATGGTAGAAATGGTATTATATGCCGGTTTAGGTTCGTCCAACTGTTCAATGATGTTTTTAACTGTGGTTTTGCCCAATTTCCACAGCTGTTGCATCACTTGTTCTTCTGCCTTGGTTAACTCTTTCATGTTCGATTCAACTATAATATTAGTTCAAATATAGAACTAATTACTTAGTTGAACAAGCTTTTCCACTAAATTATTAGTGGAACCAGTAAAGATCCAATAAAAAAAGGGATTAGTCGAATTGACTAATCCCTAATATAACAAGCTAAATACACTTGCAATGATGCGCTAACTGCTTTCGCCCCAATGTGTTTTAATATAATCAAAAGCCTCCCGCATACTCATGGGTTGTGAAGAAGCTGACGCGCGAATATAAAACTCCTCCTTCCCGTTCTTCCCTATAAAAACAGGTGCATTACTTCTTTCAACAGATACGATACACACATCTTTATCATTGATAGAAATAATATTGCTGGTAACAAAGGTATGAACGGGTTTGCCCAAATTCTGGTTAATCAAACCAGTCAATGCCAATAAAAACCCGTCTTGATTTTTCTTCTTCAAGGTGTTATAGTCGTTTTCCAGTCCCAGTGTATTTCCATCATCATCAACGCCAATAAACAACATACCACCCTTTGTATTAAGAAAAGCCGATATTGTTTTCACAATAACCTGCTCCAATGCTTTATTTGGCTTCTCCTCCCGATAATCCCACCGCATGGAAGATTTAAACTCGATAAAATCATTCTCTCCTTTTTCGATGATTATCTGCCAATCCGTTCCATCCACCATTTTAGTAACCACTTTGCGCTTCTTTTTTTGATGTTGCAATACATAGGTAAAGATCAGCGCCATTACGACGATCACCACTAAAAAAAGCAACACTATTTGCAATCTGGTGCGATCTTTTTTAAAAACCGGCCATTGTTCAGCCAGCTCTACTAACTCGACATCATTAATCTTGGTGGAACCTTTTATAATCAAATCCAGCATTTCACGATTTCCTTTCTTCACCGCAGGCCTCAGCTTATCGGATTTCATAATACGATACTCATAATATCCTTTGGGTGCGTCAATACTTTTGAATTTGGAAATGGGATTGGGTAAGTCATAAATAAAAGCTTCAATACTTTTGGCTTTTACTTTCTCTGTCAATGACTCAAAAGTCTCCTTCCCGTTCACCTGAATAGAAGCCACTTGCGATTCAATATTCGCGATAAGAGAGGGATTATCGATCACATAGACCGGGAAGGCAAAATTTGAAATATTCTTTGGTTCATTACCCTTTTTGAGAAAAAGAACTGTTTTGGTCCGCATGATGTAATCAGCAAAGTCCAGGTGCTGCGATCGTTTCTCATTGTAATAAAAACCAGCCAGGACATCCGCTTCTCCTGCTATAACTTTTTGAACACAGTTCTCGCGCGTATCCCCAATAAAAACAATATCCACACCTGTCTTTTGAGCCCACAACTTCCACCAATCGATAAGTATTCCAACAGATTCGCCGGTATTGTCCACAGCTGAAAAAGGAAAATAATCTTTGGGATGGGCCACTCTAATGGTTTGTGTGGCATGGAGGTTACAACCGATATAAACAATGCAAAATAATATTAAAAAAAAACGCTTCATCTTTAAGTTGGGGTTATATTAAAATTTTATGCTCTCTATGCGGACAGCATGGAAGGCATAAAAATAATAAAATATTAAGATCACAATAAGATGTATTTGATTACTTCTCAGATAAGTTATATCAGAAGTTAATTAGTAGTAATTCGATGGGCCAAATCACGAACAAAGGTATGAATGCGCGGATCCATATCGACATCCCCCTCATTGTATGCCGTTGCCGTAATCGCATCCAGATAGCTAATGCCAAGCGCCTTGAAAATACGTTTAAACTGCTCAATGGTTAAATCACAATCCATGGGACCTGATCCGGCAGGAAGCAAAAGTGCACCTTTCTTTCCAAATAGTTTTTTATTGGCAAAATAGGGCCGGAATCGATCAATCAATAATTTCGTTTGTGCCGAAGGACTAAACCAATAGATGGGTGTTCCGAATATCAACACATCTGCTTCTTCCAGACGGGGATAAAGTTGACTCATGCCATCCTGACGGATACACTCCAGGTCTTTAGTCTCCTTACATTTCCGACAATCACTGCACGGTTCAATTTGATGCTGGTAGAGATCATAAATTTTCGTCTCAATGTTATGTGGTTCCAGTTCTTTGGCTAAAAGACGAGCCAATGCCGCTGTATTGCCATTTTTGCGTGGACTTCCTGTAAATATCGCAACCTTCATGTGTGGGTAATTCAATAATTCAATACAAGGTAACGAAATTTACTCAATCTCAAATCCACTGCTTTTACTTACAAATGGATATCTCAATCCAATCAATTGCATTTTTGCGATGTCCTTGTTAATTTTAATCACATTTAAATCCTAACATTATGACTTCTGAAAAAGCCTCTCCCTTACTCCCGGGACAACGCCTCATATCCCTTGATTTACTGCGCGGCATAGCAGTACTGGGAATTCTCATTATGAACATCCAAAGCTTCTCCATGATCAGTGCAGCCTATATGAATCCGGCTGCTTATGGCGATTTAACCGGTATTAATAAATGGATATGGATATTCAGTCACCTCTTTGCTGCAGAAAAATTTATGTCTCTATTCTCCATTCTCTTTGGTGCTGGTATCATTCTATTTTATCAAAAAGCTATGGATAAAAAGCGTAAAGCAGGCCCACTTCATTACCGCCGCATGTTTTGGTTACTCCTTTTCGGCTTAGCCCATGCGTATTTCATCTGGTATGGTGACATTTTAGTCGCCTATAGTATTTGCGCATTTCTGGTTTTTCTATTTCGCAAAAAGAATCCACGCACGCTGATCATTTGGGCCTCCATCTTTTTTATCGTGCCTGTTTTATTTTACCTGATGGGCCAATTGTCTATGCCTATGTGGCCTGAAGATGCCTACAATGAAAATCTGCAAGGTTGGTTACCCAATAATGAAACCATTCAACAAGAACTAAAAACCATGCGTTCGGGTTGGATCACGCAAATGGATCACCGGGTGGAGATGGCATTCATGCTGGAGACAGTTTATTTTTTCTACAACATTTTCTGGCGCGTAATGGCCATGATGCTATTAGGAATGGCCCTATTCAAGAGCGGTGTTTTACTGGCGCAACGACCCACTGGTTTTTATCGGAAACTAGCTCTTTTTGGCCTCTCCATTGGTCTCTCTTTAACAGCTTATGGCATCTATTTTAATTTCTCCCATGAATGGCAAATAGAACAATCTATGTTCCAAGGAAGCCTGTTTAACTATTTTGGAAGTGCTGGTACGGCTTTAGGCTATGTTGGTATCATCATGCTATTGGCCCAATCGAAAAGCTATCAAAAATGCAAAATGCGATTCAGTATGGTTGGACGTATGGCTTTCTCCAACTACATCTTAATGTCTCTAATAGGCATGTTCATCTTTTATGGAAACGGATTCGGATATTATGGCATGGCCGAGCGTTGGGTACAATTCCTCATCACCCTGGCAATATGGTGCATCCTATTAATTCTCTCACCCATCTGGCTTCGCCATTTCCAATATGGCCCCATTGAATGGTTCTGGCGCCGACTCACCTATTGGAAACGCATTCCAATGAAATAGAAGGGATTTACGGATTACACGAACAAATCCCGGGTTACTTTTATGTAATTCCGGGGTGCGTTGATAAAAATTATTGATGGTTTATATACTTCTTTAAGAACCAAATGAGAAGTTATTCCTTACTATAGAAAGACAATCAATAAAATCCATTTATAGATGAAGTTAATTTCCTACAATGTTAAAAATTTCAGGACGATTGAGTACATGAAGTACCTGCCTGAGGAAGCTAAAAAAGAGATTGAAATTGTATCGAAAGTTCTTCCCTTTAAAGCCAATAACTATGTAGTTGATTATTTAATCGATTGGGAAAATTACCAGACTGATCCGGTTTATATTTTGACTTTTCCCAATCGTCACATGTTACCTGCCGAAGATTATGAACGGGTTAAAAAAGCCGTGGAGGATGATCTTCCTTCCCACCAATTAACCAAAATTGTGAATGATATCCGCTTGCGATTGAATCCACACCCGGCTAATCAGCAATCCAATGTGCCTTTATTAAATGGTAAAAAACTAGATGGTGTTCAACACAAATACCGCGACATTGCGCTTTTCTTCCCAACACAAGGACAAACGTGCCATGCTAATTGTACTTTTTGCTTTCGGTGGCCCCAGTTTGTGAAGGATCTGGATTTGCAATTTTCAATGAAAGAAATTGATGATGTGATTGAATACATTCGTCAGAATGACCACATTCATGAGATCTTGTTTACCGGTGGCGATCCAATGATCATGAGTCCACGCACTATTTCCAAATATATCGATAAATTGATTGCGGCCAAATTACCCAATCTGGACACCATTCGATTCGGCACTAAATCACTAACATACTGGCCTTTCAACTACCTGCCCCAATACAATGAAGAAGCGCAGGAAATGCTCGATTTATTTAAGCGCATTGTGGATAATGGCTTTCACTTATCCATCATAGCCCATTTTAATCACATCAATGAGATGAGCAATGCCGCTGTGGAAGAAGCCATCTTAAACATACGTAACACCGGTGCACAAATACGGACACAGGCACCGATTCTTCGCCACATCAATGACGATAGTGATATGTGGGCCCGGATGTGGAGCAAACAGGTCCGGATGGGCATGGTACCATATTACATGTTTGTAGAACGCGAAACAGGCCCTTATGGCTATTTCCAGATGCCACTGGCTGATGTTTACAATTTATACACAGATGCCATACGAAAAGCAGGTAGTTTGGCTAAGACAGTCACAGCCCCGGTCATGTCAGCTGCTCCAGGTAAGGTACAAATTTTGGGTGTCGTGGATAATCCGGCGGACGGGGAGAAATATTTCATGCTCCAATTTGTCCGTAACCGGGATTATAACAAGACCTTCAAACCATTTTTCATGAAATACGATGAAAAAGCCACCTGGTTTGATCAATTAAAACCCGCAGAATCCATGATGGTGTAAAAACAGGTTAGCCGGGCAGCTCTATTTTGTTGTTGCCCGGTATTTAGTATCTGATCTTTAAACTTTTCTTTCGCCATTCTTTTTCTTAACTTGATTAAGAATAGTGTTTCTCTCTTTCTTTTCTATTGTTTCGTTTCCCACATTCAATGCCTATGGGTGTTAGGTCATTCCTTTTGAAATAACGGATTATTCACTAAAAGATAGGAGATCCGTATTATGTATCAGATTGAACAAGTTGATTACGGTTACCGATTGAAATTTGGTGATTTCATCCAACCCCATGAAATGAAAACCTGGATGAATGAATCCATTGAAGCACTCACCCATGCTCCCAACGACTTTGGTGTTTTTATTGACCTGAGAGAAATTAAACCTCTCCCAACTAAATCCCAAAGTTACTTACAGCAAGGCCAGAAATACTTCAAAGAAAAAGGGATGAAACGCTCAGTCGTTATCCTGGATAAGCCCATCACCAAAATGCAATTTAAACGCATTGCCAAAGAAACTGGCATTTATGATTGGGAACGTTACATTGATGCCACTACTGACAAAGACTGGGAACAAAAAGGTATCGATTGGATCACCAGCGGCATTGATCCGGATCAGTAAAATAGTTCCTAAAAAAAACGGAGTTCAATACCAGCTGAACTCCGTCTCGTTTACCACTTATACCATCAATAAATATCTTCGCAAAAACGCCGCTCTGTTCGCATCTTTTCCAGATATGCTTCAGCATCATCCTGAGTCATTCCTCCATTCATACGCATTAAATCACAAAGGGCCTTTTTTACATCATTGGCCATGGTTGCTTTGTTACCACAAATGTAAACATGTGCGCCCTTTTCAATCCACTGGAATACCTCTTGCCCCTGTTCCAGTAATTTATGGTAGATGTAATGCTTCTGCTCCTGATCGCGGGAAAAGGCGGTATCCAATCGCTCCAAAACACCAGTAGCCAGATAGTTCTGAAGTTCATCTTTGTAAAAGAAATCGGTTTGACTATTTCGTTCCCCAAAAAACAGCCAACTATTTCCGTAGGCAGCTTGCTCCTCTCGATATTGCAGAAATGATCGAAACGGAGCGATACCTGTTCCCGAACTGATCATGATAACTGATTGTTCTTTATTTTCAGGTAAGCGAAAACGTTCATTTGTTTCGATAAATACCGGGACTTTTTCTCCCGGCTCCACACGTCTCCAGATAAACGATGAACACACCCCCTCGTGCTGCCGATTATTGCGTTTATAATTAATGATACGAACCGTTAGATCTACTTCATCCGGTTGATCAGATTGATAGGAGGCGGCCGAATAATAGCGGGGCATTAATTTCCTCAAAACACCTAAAAAGGCCTCTTCTGAAAATTCGCCGGGATACTCACTGACCATATCCAATACATCTCCTTGCTCAATAAAGGCTGCTAACCTTGGCTTGTTTTCAATTAATGCACGCAAATCAGTATTGCCAGATAATTCCGCGTACTTCCGGACAACAACCGGTGTTAAAACCGTTAACTCAAACTGATTTATTAATACTTCCTTTAACATGAGCTGTCGATCCCCTGATTGAATGGAATAGGTGGGGTCAAAATTCAGCTGCTTCAACAATCGATCGACTAATAATCGGGAGTTAGAGGCATAAACACCCACTGTATCCCCGGGATGGATAGCCAAACCACTATCTTTCAGCGAAAGCGTGAGATGCATGGTGGGATGCGTGGCACTTTCACCATTAAGCAACACCCGATTAAGCACCGTCGCTTTATAGGCGTTGCTTTCCAGGTGATCATCCAGTTTCAACTCAAATACGAAAGGCTCCTTCTTTTTACCTTCTTTAACCGGCAGTATCTTTGCAAAATGATCAACTGCCGTTTTTATCCATGCTTTGGATTTCTCCTCAAAATCAATGTCACATTTCACCAAATCAACCTGGCGATGCCCTCCCAGTTTCGCAAGCTGCTTATCAATATCATCACCCGTCTGACAAAAGTATCGGTAACTACTATCCCCTAATCCCACAACTGCATATTTCATTTGTAATAAAGCTGACCCTTTATCACCATGAATAAACGCGTGAAAATCTTCTGCAGGTACCGGTGGCTCGCCTTCACCATGGGTACTCACTGCTACCAATAAGTTTTTAATGGATTTGAAACGGTCAAAATCAAAGCTATCCATACTCTCACAAATCACCTTTAGCCCCAGATGAGTGGCATATTCGCCTGCCAGGATGGCAACTGCTTTGGAATTACCGGAACGGCTTCCGTAGAGAATATACAGCGTATCAGTAAAATCGATCATTAATTCAAGGTTTTAAGTTATTACCCATAGAAACAAAGTCAGCGAATAAGAGTTCATGAGAATGCCTTCAAATAGAGAATTATAGTTACCGGGAGGTATAACTAGCAATCACGACCAGTGGGTAAACCGGAAGTACGGAATTCTTTTGAAAATGTCAATGACGGATGTTCTCGCTATCTCAAATTTATCAATGTATATTGAGAATGCAATCAACAATCTTTATGACACTGTCTTATGCAAGAACAAAGAGTCTATCATTATCCCGACGTAAACATGCTGTTGGCATGTGAGACCATTTGTAACACCTTACAAAAAAACATTGGTGATCTTTCTGTTATCCAGCCACAATGGTCCAATGAGTATGTAAGCAAACTACATGAGCGCATTGATTATTGCATCGATCACTACCTGGGCATTGATCCTGAAAAAAAATTAAGACATGCCGCAGCGTTATTCATGTCCGTTCAAGAACCGGCGCTCCGGGATGTCTACTTCCTTAAAAAACAACTGGAAATCTGTTTTAAAGAGGATAAACATCTGCTTAATGATATCCTGACGCTATTGGGTTATGATGCCTATCTGGATGAAACGTTTGAGAAAGATCCCAAAGCCCTCATCCATCTATTGGCCACTTTCAAAAATGGATTAAGCGATAGTATCCGAGAACTAATCCTTGACAAAGGAATGAGTCCATTACTAATGGAACGCATATTGGGCTTTCACGATGATTTGAGATTCCAGGATATAGCTGTTGATACCGGAGAAGCTTCTGAAAAAGAGGTATCGGCTGAGGCTATTCAAGTATTCAATTCTATTTACCAGGAAGTCAGTGACATTTGTAAACTAGCCAGTTGCTATTTTCATTTTGATGCCCTTAAAAGAGATCAATTCTCCTTTCATAAAGTGGTGGGAAAACAGGCTATTCAAAAATATTTCTCTCCGGGAATCAACTGATTTCCTTGCAAAAAAGGGCTCCGGTCACATGGATGCTCTCATTTTAGCCGACCGGAGAGGGTACCCCAGCGACCGGAATGGGTCACCCACCAACCGGAACACCTCACCCTACCGACCGGAGCAGCTACCCTCGCGACCGGAAGTCCTCAACCGACGACCGGAAAGTGTAATTCCCTAAAATTTTAAGATCTTTTAGCAGATGCCTCTTCCCTTCCCGCTTTTAGTTTAGTAAATTTGATACCATTCAGGATGTGATTTACACTGAAGATATATATGGCGGATCTCGCCGTTTTTAAATAAGTACTATGAAACGAGTCAGAGTTATTGTGGATGGGCGTGTGCAAGGGGTTGGATTTCGTTATTTTGTAGCCGATGGAGCAAAACAGCATAACATTAAGGGGCATGTTAGAAATCTACCTGATGGCCGGGTAGAAATAGATGCCGAAGGGGAAAGTGAAAACCTGCATCATTTTTTAACCGTTTGCAAGCAAGGGCCTGCCCACTCCCAGGTCGAGGCCTTTATGGTAAGTGATGCACCTGTATTTGGATTTGAACGGTTTCGGTTGAAAACATAAAAAGGCTGCCTGAAACAGACAGCCTTTTATAACAATGTATTCTAACTATATAAAATTATTTTTTCATAGCAATTGTATCCTCTTCCTTGTTCTCAAGCATTTTGTACCCGGCTAAGGACGTTATTTTTACCTGAATATCGGTCATTTCAGCATCTTGGTAATCTACTGAATACCATTCGCCATCTTTTGTCCAACTAAAGGCACTTGCTGATGTTTCTTCACTATTCACTACTTGATTATAATTTCCGGTATTGTCAGAAGCAAACTTCCAGCTTGTCACAGTCTTATTTGTTTCGCCACCGAAAGAATATTCAACCTCCATCTCCCAAGTTCCAACAATACCATCAGCATCATCATCATCACTACATCCCGTAAATAAAACTAAAGCGCATACAACTAAAGAAAATAATTTGACCATCTCCCAAAATCATCATAGGTAGGGTACTATATGTCTTTATTTATAGCAGATTAAAGAGATTCAAAGGTAAGGAAAGCTGGATGAAAAAGTTATTTTTGAATTACGACAAACAAAAGATAACACAACAACCAGCTTTATGTCAAAAGTATTCACAAAACAGGTTCAGAACAAGATAAGCAGCTACTTTTTAAAATTTTCATCGCATATGACCAAGCCTGAGAGTCGTTGTATTCGAGAAATGACAACAGGTATATTGAAAACAGGAAGTGTATTGGTCAATAAAATAGCCTCCGGCATCCATGATGAAGTTTCATTAAGCCAGACAACCAAACGTTTTCGCAACCATTACAACAAATTGGGGTTCTTCCGAAAGTTATTCCGTGGGCATATGCGGAGTATCAAAGGACATGTGCACCATGGCGATTACATTTTGTATGATGGTTCAGATATTCAGAAGCAATATGCAAAAATGATGGATGGTTTAGATTACGTCAAAGATGGAGACAAAGGCAACATAGGATTGGGCTATTGGCTGATGAATGTCATCCACTTTGGTAAGGAGCAAACCATGACACCACTTTACAACAAGCTCTATAGTTTTGATTGTGGGGCAAAAAGTGAAAATAAAGAAGTCATAGAAGCGATTCAGGAGGTCAAATCTATTATCGAGAAAGATGTGACACATATCTTTGATAGAGGCATGGACAGGCCTATTTGTCGAGATTTCATCATTAATCAGGGAGATAATTTCATTTTACGGCTTAATAAAAACACCAAGCTGATTTACAAGGGGGAAGAACTTTCAGTAAACAAAATCAGTAAAAAATTAATCCTGTTTATGGAGCTGTCTGCCACCAAAATACAGAAAAGTAAAAAGAGATTATTGAAGTACGATTGCGGTGCAGTTAAAGTAAAATACAAAGTAAAAGGGCACACCTATGATTTATGGTTAGTGGTTACTAAAAGAAAAAATGGCGGCTATTGTTGGTTGCTGACCCGCTCCCCTAAAACGGTTATTGTCAATGTGATTAGTGAGGCATTTAAAGCCTATGGGTTTCGTTGGAAAATTGAAGAGTATCACCGACACATTAAATCAAGTTATGGACTGGAAGACATTCAAATCAAAACATTTGAAGGCTTGCAAAGCATGCTGGCAATACTTACAATTGCCATGGGGTTGATATATAGAACTATTGCATCACTGCACCTGGACTTAATTCTAAACAGTGGTATCAAAACCAGAAACAAGGAAAGTCGGGATGAACTGTTCAATTTTATATACTATAAAATCAGCATTATTGTAAAGAGTTTATTGGCAAATACCAAACCCAAGGCATTTCTCCCGGTGCACGATACCCCACGGGATACAGGCCAGCTAATGCTTGCGTTGAATTTTGAAAGTTAAAAACGGGAGATGGTCAACTAAAGAAAATAATAACTTGTTCATCTTAAATAAATATTTGATTGTTTATTTCGTTTTATCAGAATCAATTACGGGCCTTAACGAAATATGTTTCATAAAAATTTATACTTCAAATGAACCGGTAGTACTATTCACTGATCTGCATTTGATTATAAAAGATAAATAATCCCTCCTGATACCAGAATCCCATTTCATCAAAAATCTGAATAGGGTATATAAACAGGCGCATAAAAAAATAACGTCCTGGTACGAAGCAGAACATTCCAATGGGAACGCATTTGATGCCGCTATTCACTTTTCCAAAAAAACCCTGTAACTTTATAACCGAGCAGTTCGTCCCAATGTTGTCTTTTACCAGACTTGCATATGACTGTTGAAGAATATAACCAGGCTGTTGATCATTATTCAGATGGTGTGTATCGTTTCGTGCTCAAAAACATTAAAGATGAGGACAAGGCGAAAGACATTGTTCAGGATACGTTTGAAAAGTTGTGGAAGAAACACGATGGCGTTAACTATCAAAAAGTAAAAAGCTATTTGTTTTCGACGGCTTATCACACCTTAATAGATCTTACCCGACGAGAAAAAAAACAAGCGCAATGGGATGAAATTGATTTTAAAAATCATGCCCACAGCGAGAGCTATACCGACATCAATGAGGTATTGCATCAGGCCTTAGATCGCTTACCGGAAATTCAAAAGATGGTGGTTTTAATGCGTGATTACGAAGGTTACTCATACAAGGAAATTGGTGAGATCACAAAATTGTCGGAGCCCCAGGTGAAAGTGTACATTTTTAGGGCGCGTAAATTTTTGAAAGAATACATTGGGAAAATTGAAGTATTGGTTTAATACAGGATGGATATGACTATTAATAAGGAAAACTACGAAGCTTTTATGCTCGACTACCTGGAGGGTACGCTCGATGAGAAGACTCGCATGGCCTTGCTGCGTTTCCTGGACCAGCATCCTGAGCTAAAACCTGATTTGGAGTTTTTAGGTGAACTCCAGTTACTACCGGAATCATCGGCAAAGTTTGAGCCTAAAGAACGATTGAAAAAACAACCGTCCGATGCTTATGATTTGCCGGTTTTGGACTACCTGCTGATTAAACAGCAAGAAGAAGGCTTGACCAATGCTGAATCAGAATCATTAATTGCCGGCTATCAGGACAATCAAACTTTGAAACGCGAAGCCCAACAATATGCTTCGGTTTACTTTTCGAACGAGAAGACCATTTCCTATCCTGATAAACAGTCGTTGAAACGATCCGTTTTATTACCTTTCTTCAAAAGGCAGGTTCTCCATCGGGCAGCGACTGTGGCAGCTATTTTCGTAGTTGGTTCCTCTCTTTGGTTCCTCCGGGATTCATTACCGGTTGATTCTCAAACCAGGCTGGCACAAACTCGTCAATTATCAGAATCGAGCGCCCCTCTTTTGAGTGAAAGTAGTAAACCAGCTACTAAAATTGTTGAGAAAAACTTTCATCGCCAACCACCACTTTCCAATGATAGTTTGCTGAAGATGGCCAAGGATCCATTGCAGAAGAAAAAAGAAAAACCAACTCAAAAAGCGGCTTCAACAACTGAATGGTCTAATACAAATCAAAATGATCAAGCTCTTGAAATGTTGGCTTCAGCAGACTTGCCAATTCTAAAAACAACACCCATCAATGCCTTTGAGCAAGGGCTGAACGCCATGATGCCGCAATATATGAGTAATAATATGAGACGGCAGGAATTGGCCGAGATCTACAAAAAAATTGAAGCAGATCAACAAAACCCCTCACTTAACATTGCACTGGTTGAAAATGGGGTCAAATTTGTGAATTGGCTATCGAAAGACCGGCTTGAATTGCAAAAGCAATATGACGAAGATGAAAACCTGGTGGCTTATCAGTTAAAAGGTGAAAAGATTCAAATCAGTCGTAAAGCGAAATAACTACAGATCATATCGATATACATTGATGCCCTGGTTGATGAAATCAGGGTATTTTTTATGCCAAAATCACCACATACCTGTAACATTTAAAAATAGCTCACCGTCTTACTTTTGAATTAACGGAAAGAAACAACTCAAGATATAATCAATACACTTTTCATCATGAAAACTAAGCAGATAATACTTACATGTTTATTAATTGGCTCAAGCCTTTTGATGATAAACGCGCAGGAGGAAACAACAAAGAAAAATCAATCACGCAGTTTGGCCAAAATCGAAGAGGATTTTGATCAAACCACTGTTGAAATCCCTGGTATCAAAATGGAAGTTAAAAACTATAGCGATACCATTACTAAGATAACCATCGGTCATAAGCGCTTTGAAGTCATTGAAGACCACAACCGATCACGCATTCGTATGGTGCGCATTCCACGCGAAAAATTTAAAGGGCATTGGGCTGGTGTTGACCTGGGATTCAACGGATTCATGAATTCAGATTTCAAAACATCTCCTCCAGCTGGTGGTGAGTTTATGGATCTCAACCAGGGAAAATCTGTTTCTATTGGTCTGAACCTGTTTCAATACAGCATTGATTTGCAACGTCATAAAAATAACATTGGATTGGTAACAGGGATTGGCTGGACCTTCTACAACTACCGCACAGACAGTCAATACATCATTGAAAAGGAACCGGTTACAGGTAACACAATTGGCCGGTTTGAAGCAGATAAAAATGTAAAAAAGAATAAAATCACTGCTTCGTTCATAAACATTCCGCTTTTATTGGAATTTCAAGTGCCTGCCGGACAGGATCACAACAATCGTTTTTTCTTTTCAGCCGGTGGATACTGTGGCTTTAAGCTCGGCTCACACACGAAAGTGGTCTACGATGATGGTGGCGGTAAAGATAAAGACAAGAACCGAGGCGACATCAACATCCGCCCCTTTCAATATGGTGCCATGGTACGAGTGGGTTATCGATTCATCAAATTATACGGAACCTATAATTTCTCAACCTTTTATTCAGACAACAAGGGACCTGAATTATATCCCTATACCATTGGGCTGACATTGATTAATTTCTAATACCTTTGGCTGCTCTAAAATCGATAAAACGGAGTTATACGACACCTTACCCGAGTGATAAGTTAAGAGTAAAAAGGAAGAAGACAAAAGGTCGGATACGTTGAATCGTTTGTATATCCTAAAAATACTACCCGCTACATAAAGCTTGACTTGACACAAGAGTATTAAAAACACCTATGATGCGAAAAGGAATTCAAATAACATCACTTTTCATTCTGTCTCTTTTTCTGATCCCCAACATCCTGGCTCAGGATTCCACACCTGATATCCTGAATCAATACGCTCGACATTGGGAAATCAAAGAGGGGATCTATCGAGTCATGAAAGACGGTCAGGTTGGTATCATTAAATCAGATGGATCTGTTGTGGTGCCATGTGTCTTTAATCAAGTTTGGAACCTGGATGAAGAGGGTTTCATCAGAGTTTTAAAAAGCGGGAAAGCCGGATTGTATCACATCAACGGTAACATCATTATCCCTGCTGAATATGATCAGATTTGGGCCTTTGAAAACGGTATGGCCAAGGTTATGAAAAATGGTAAATTAGGCTATTTCAACCAAAGCGGCGAACAAATTATACCGGTTGAATACCAACAAATATGGACCTTTGAAGATGGATTGGCACGGGTTCTGAAAAATGGTAAGGTGGGTTATGTCGATAAGTCGGGCCGGGAAATCATTCCTTGTGATTATCAGCAAATATGGTCGTTCACTGATGGACAAGCACGGGTTTTAAAAGAAGGAAAGGTAGGCTATATAGATCAGCAAGGAAAGGAAATCATCCCTCCCCTATTTTCACATATTTGGCCATTTACGGAGGGTAAAGCAAAAGCTTTGCACGAAGGAAAAATGGTGTGGATTGATCAAACCGGGCAAATATTGGACATTCCCCTGGACGAGCAGGCCACTGTTTCAGAAGGTTCGAGTGAACCCCTATCGGAAACAAAAGTTGAAAAGAGTGAACAAGTAAATAAAGACCCTGAAAAAACCATTTCCATCTTTGGTAATAACATCACCATTGAAGAAGACGAGGAGGAAAATGCCATTGAATTCGGAATTTCCAATAATTGGGAAGACAGACAATATAAATGGAAAGATCGTCAAAAACGAAAGCAGAATAAATGGAAAGAAAAACACACAAAACGACATGAGTTTCATTCAAACAAGCATCAGCACAAGCGTTTTAAAGGTCATTTTTCAGGTGTCGATATTGGTTTTAACAGCTATTTGACCAGCGATGGCAGCTTATCCCTTCCAGAGGAGTATCAGTACCTGGATCTGAATCAGGGCAAATCCGTAGGTGTCTCAGTAAACTTCTTGCAATATAGCATTGGCCTGCAACGACGCGGCAACATTGGCCTGGTCACCGGTTTAGGTTTGGAATTCAACAACTATCGTTTCGACAGCCAGAATTTACTCATCAAAGATGAAAACGGAAACTTAAGCTATGAAACCACGGATCGGAATGTGCGAAAAAACAAACTGGCTACAGTCTACTTTAACATGCCACTGCTGCTGGAATTTCAGATCCCGACCTATCGCAACAGATCACCAATATATTTTTCAGCCGGTGGTATTGGAGGGGTGCGTTTAAAATCGCATACAAAAGTGGTTTACAATGAAGGAGGCAAGAAAAAAGAGAAAGATCGCAGCGACTATAACCTGAGCACCTTTCGATATGGTGTTATGGCCCGCATGGGTTATCGTGCCATCAATCTATACGGCTCCTACTATTTCTCATCGTTATTTGAAGAAAACAAAGGTCCGGAGCTATATCCGGTCTCAGTAGGATTTTTCATCTACCTGGATTATTAGAAAAATCAAATTAAGCAATCCAAAATACAGCTTGTTCATCAGCAGTCAACAAGCACTAAAAGGTTCGGAACCCATGGGTGTTCCGAACCTTTTTTAGTATTATTTCTAATCAATGGAAATAGTTGCCAGAACAACCACTAGAAATTAATGGTTAACTTTGTACTTTCAAAACGATAACTATGGAACTGATTCAGAACAGCTATTTCGCGATTTTCGTTATTATTTGTTTAGGTTTTATTATTGGTAATCTGAAAATCAAAGGCGTGTCCCTGGATATCTCAGCCATTATATTTGTGGCACTGGTATTTGGCCATTTCGGCGTCGTTATTCCGAGTATCTTGGAAAAAATAGGGTTGATACTATTTATCTACACTATTGGGATACAGGCTGGACCGGGATTTTTCGATTCCTTTCAAAAAAACGGGCGAAGCCTGGCTTTAATTGCCACCGTGGTCATCATTTCAGCTACTTCTCTGGCTTATGTGTCACATATGCTATTTGGTCTTGAAATGCCCATCATCATCGGATTACTCACCGGTGCTTTAACCAGTACACCCGGTTTGGCCGCGGCCATTGAAACAACCAGCTCACCGCTCGTATCCATTGGTTATGGAGTAGCTTACCCATTTGGGGTGATTGGTGTGATTCTGTTTGTCCGCTTTTACCCTAAACTCATCCGGTCGGATCTGAAAAAAGCTGAAAAGGCCTATGATAAGAGTACTGAAAGTGGCTTTGCTGAAATCCGCCACATGCATTTGATCGTTGAAAATGACAATGTATTTGGAAAAACCATCGGCGAATTGCGCGTACGTTCCATGACACAAGCGGTTGTTTCGAGAGTGATGCATGGAGATTTAGCCGTCACCCCAAGTCCTGAAACCACCCTTCAAAAAGGGGATTTGGTAAGAGTGGTAGGTACCGAAGATGCTTTAAAGAAAATCGCTCTGTTGATCGGTTCTGAAACGCAGCAGGAAATACCACTAAAGACAGATCATGAAGTTCAGTCCATTTTGGTTACCAATAAGGAAACCATCAACAAATCACTAAGCGTATTCAACTTGTGGACCAATTACGAAGCTACCGTTACACGTATTCGTCGTAGTGGCATTGACATTACGCCTACGCCTAACATACGCCTACAAATGGGTGATAAAGTGATGGTTGCCTGTAGTCGCGCAAATATGAAGCAGGTGATCCGTATTTTTGGCAATGACGACAAACGCCTTTCGGACACCGATTTCTTCCCGGTTGCAGCAGGTATTGTATTAGGTATTTTAGTGGGAAAAATGTCTTTATCATTCGGGAACTCTTTTACATTTAGCCTGGGACTGACAGGTGGTGTATTAGCTGTAGCCATGATCCTAAGCCGCATTGGTCGATCCGGGCCGGTTATCTGGAGTATGTCAGGGGCCGCGAACCAACTGCTCCGTCAATTGGGATTGATGTTCTTTTTGGCCTCCGTGGGAACAAAAGCAGGTGCAACCCTATTGGAAACTTATAACGAATATGGCGTTCAACTTTTTTTGGTAGGTGGTATATTAACCATCATTCCGATGGTCTTGGCCGTTGTAGCTGCTTACTTTATGAAATCCATGAATATCCTGTCATTACTCGGAACCATTACGGGATCTATGACCAGTACGCCGGGACTGGCGGCCGTAGACAGTATGTCGGATAGTAATGCACCGGCCATTGCCTATGCCACAGTCTATCCGGTAGCCATGGTGTTATTGGTGATTTGTGTGCAGTTACTAGGTGCATTATAATACTACCGGGTGATTATATTAATATTAATCACCCGGCTAATACTCAAAGAGCTGCATAAAGCAGCTCTTTTTTTATCTCTTGTGCAATCCACACTCTTTGGTATCCGGATTTTCCCACCACCAGCGTCCGGCACGAACATCTTCACCTTCTTCAATGGCACGGGTACATGGTTGACAACCAATACTTGGATAGCCTTTATCGTGCAAAGTATTGTAAGGAATTTTTTGAGTATTGATATAATCCCACAATTGTTCTTCACTCCAAAATGCCAATGGATTAATTTTTACCAGCTTATTGTTTTCATCCCACTCTACAATATCGATGTCTGTGCGAGTTACCGACTGTTCTGCACGCAATCCGCAAATCCACACATCTAACCCGCTAAAGGCGCGTTGCAAGGGTTCAATTTTACGCAGGAAGCAACATTCTTTCCGACTTTCGACACTTTCGAAAAACAAGTTGATACCTTTCTTATTCACCATTTCCTGTACTTTCATGTTATCCGGGAAATAGATTTGAAGGTTTTTCTTGTACTTTCTTGATGTGCGATCAATCAAATCATAAGTTTCAGGGAACAAACGCCCCGTATCTAGCGTAAAAATGGTCGTTTCCGGGTTGATTTTAACAATCATCTCAGTCAGAACCTGATCTTCAGCTCCGAGACTGGAGGCAAGGGCTATTTTAGCTCCAAAACGCTCAATAAAATAACTTAATATTTCCTGTGGTTCGGATGAACGAAAACGTTCATTCAAACTTTTAATTTCTTCGGCTTTCATACGTTGGTATTTTTAACTTGGCAAAGATAAAAAATAATTAACGTGATTGCATCTCAATTAAGTTACTCATGATCTTTCTATTACCTACCTGCTTAGTAGAATTAAAAAAGCCATCTCTAATAAGATGGCCCTATAATATTAACTTTATATTATACTCAATCTACATTTTGCCGCCAAAACAAACGCCCATTGCACGCCCCTTTTCAATCAAATGATGATCAGGTTGTAACAACCTCAGTTTCCCCCCAACTTCTTCTAAAGGAATCGAAGTAATGTGATCTCCCTGAATGGAAACCATCGTCCCAAATTCACGACGATGAATAAGATCTGCCGCATATGCCCCATAGCGAGTTGCCAGAATGCGATCCTGAGGACTTGGGCTTCCGCCTCGCTGAATATAACCTAAAATGGTTTCGCGTGTTTCCAGTCCGGTCATCTTCATTATCTTCTTACCAATGTAACCGGCAGCTGTTTTTTTCTTTGGCTTCTCAATTCCCTCACCCACCACAACAATGGAATAGGCTTTGCCTTTACGACTTCTCTCCATCAGGCAATTGGCAATAACATCCAGATCATAATCTAACTCGGGCAATAAAATCACATCTCCCCCTGCCGCCATTCCTGAATAGAGGGCAATCCATCCGGCATGGTGACCCATCACTTCAATCACCATTACCCGTTTATGTGAGTTAGCTGTAGTATGCAATCGATCAATGGCATCGGTGGCAATCCAAACCGCCGAATCAAATCCAAATGTGACATCCGTACCCCACACATCGTTATCAATGGTTTTTGGGATTCCAACAACGTTGAGTCCTTCTTTAGCCAAAAGACTAGCCGTTTTTTGAGTTCCGTTACCACCAATACAGACTAAGGCATCCAGTCCTAGTTCTTCATAATTTTGCTTGATAATTTGGGGTTTGTCAGTTACCGTGTCGCCTTCGGCCGGTTTAAATGGCTTGAAACGAGATGTTCCCAAAATCGTCCCGCCATGTGTCAGAATTCCTGACAGTTGTTCTTCGGTCATCAGTGCTGTTTCCTTATCCACTAATCCGCTGAAACCATTGGATATTCCAATCACTTCCATGCCGTACTTCACCATGGCTGTTTTACCCACACCGCGAATGGCTGCATTAATCCCCGGACAATCGCCACCAGCCGATAAGATCCCGATCCGCATTTTATCTTTTCCCATATCGTTAAGCTTTTTGGTCTTTGCTCGAAATTAAATCTTTTTCATCAATTGAAACCAGTAATCAATACTAAATGTTCTTATTCATGCAAAACAAGAAGAGGTATATCCGTGTGAAACAATATCTTGCGCGAAAAACTCGGATGAAAAATTTGTGAAATCACATTCCGCTTATGCCGTGTCATCGCAATTAAACTCACATGTTTATCAGCAATTACCTGATCCAGTGAGTCAATATAATTATCACTTGTAATACATTCAAAATTAATGCGGTGATTTCGATAGGTCCGATCACAATAGAAGCGCATCGCCTCCAGCTTCATCTTATCAAATTTATCGGGAACAGAAGTGGTAAAATGCACAGCATGAATACAGGTTTCAAATGGTGTAATCAACCGCACCAACTTATGAAGTGACCGGTAATCAGAAGTACTGAAATCAGTTACAAACAGAATATTATTAATTTCTTCAATATTAATGGAAGATTCAGCCGGAACGGCTAAAACAGGTACTTTGGCATCTTTGACCACATCACTGGTTACACTACCAAGAAGCTCCTTAATGGTTTCGCCTTTACTTTTCGTTCCCATCACAATCACATCCGGATCTTCTGTTTTACTCAGCTCTACCAGTACATCTTCCGGATACCCGGTTTCCAGATGAGTAACAATTCTCAAATAACGCTTTTGATCGTCAGAGAGACGTTCTTCAACACTTTGAATCAGTTCTGTCAGCCGTTCTTCAATAACAGCTTTTGAATGATCAACAATGGCATCAGATCCGGATAAAATAGTTTGCCCATCCTCAACTTCAACAGAGTCCATAAGCGGTGCTGAACAATGAACCAAGGTCACCTCAGAGGGTATTTTTTGCCCCAGAGCAATGGCATAATTAAGTGCATTAATCGAGTATTCCGAAAAATTAATGGGAACAAAAATACGTACCATAGACTTTCCTCCAATAACGAGTTACCTACAAGGTACAAAAAAAGAAAGACAATATGAAGACAAAAAAAAGCTGACTCAAACGAATCAGCTTTTATATGAGGTATTTGCTATTTTTAAATAATCAACATGGCGTCACCATACGTCCCAAAACGATACTTCTCTTTTACAGCCTCTTTATAAGCATCCATCACAAAATCATACCCTCCAAAAGCAGCCGCCATCATCATTAAGGTGGAAAGTGGCAAATGAAAGTTGGTAATCATGCTGTTAGCCACCTGAAATTCATAGGGAGGAAAGATGAATTTGTTGGTCCATCCTTCAAATGGTTTCACATGACCATAGGTTGAAACCGAACTTTCCAATGTACGCATCACCGTTGTACCAACCGCACACACGCGCTTCTTCTTGTCCTTACCGCTATTAATTATTTCAGTCGCTTTTTCAGTAATAAATATCTGCTCAGAGTCCATTTTATGCTTGGTCAGATCTTCCACATCAACCGTGCGGAAATTACCTAAACCAACGTGCAGGGTAATTTCTGAAAAATCAATTCCTTTAATTTCCAACCGTTTCATTAGCTCCCGGCTAAAATGCATCCCTGCAGTTGGGGCTGCCACTGCACCTTCTTCTTTAGCAAAGATGGTTTGATAACGCTCACGATCTTCTGCCGTCACCTCACGGTTGATAAACTTAGGTAGTGGCGTCTCTCCCAATCCAAATAAGGTATTTTTAAATTCCTCATAAGAACCATCATATAAAAAGCGAAGGGTACGACCTCTGGAAGTGGTATTATCAATTACTTCGGCAACCAGCAGATCATCTTCTCCAAAGTAGAGTTTATTCCCAATACGGATCTTTCTTGCAGGATCCACCAGTACATCCCACAGGCGTTGCTCACGGTTCAACTCGCGCAATAAAAACACCTCAATCTCCGCTCCGGTTTTCTCCTTGTTACCATATAACCTGGCCGGAAAAACTTTAGTATTATTAAATACCATTACATCCTGATCATCGAAATAATCAATGACATCTTTAAAAACCTTATGCTCAATTTTCTTAGTGTCTCTATGTAACACCATCATCCGCGATTCATCACGGTTTTGAGCGGGATGTAAGGCGATAAGCTCTTCCGGTAGCTTATATTTAAACTTGGATAACTTCATATAATTTTGTTTTTATCCTGTTAATGAATTATTTATTGTCGACTTTGGCCTACCTTATACGCAAGGATTACTCATTGGTTACAATATCCTTCAGTTTTTTTTCGAACACTTCGATAGATTGCGCCATACCAAGGTCAAAATCACCTATTTCAGTCCGAATTAACCCTGTTAAAAAAGCACCTGATTCCAGAGCAGTTCCTAAATCGCGAGCCAATGACCGGATGTAAGTTCCCTTACTACACGTGACATCCACTTTAAAATCGGGCAAATCGGACTCTATCACATGCATATCGTGAATGGTTACTTGACGTGGCTGCATTTTCACCTCCTGCCCTTTACGCGCCATTTCATAAGCCTTCCGACCATTTACTTTTAACGCTGAAAACACCGGTGGAACCTGCTCTATTTCTCCGTTAAAGGATTGAACAACTTCTTCCAGCCGTTGTGTTGTCACATGTTTCCATGGAAATTCCTGATCAGGCTCAGTCTCCATATCTAAAGTTGGTGTCGTTGCTCCCAACCTCACCGAAGCTACATATCGTTTTTGCTGTCCCAGGTATTGATCAATCTCTTTGGTCGCTTTTCCTGTACACACAATAACCAGGCCTGTAGCCAATGGATCCAATGTTCCAGCATGTCCTACTTTTATTTTCTTTATCCCTAAATACTTTTTTAAGGAATACCGGATTTTATTCACCACATCAAAAGATGTCCAGGTAAGGGGTTTGTTTATCAACAATACCTGTCCGGCCTTATACTTCTCTGCTAACGCTTCCAACTCCAACTCTACCACACTCTAATTATTAAAAAAATACGCCTCCGATAACAGCAATTAATCCGATAACGGCACAATAAACTGAAAAATAAACCAATTTACTTTTTCGCACTATCTGAATCATCCATGTGCATGCAAATAAGCCCGTTATGAAAGCACCTATAAATCCTATCACAATTGGCAAAACCGACTCTCCTTGAACAGAAAAGTCACTGGACAATAAATCCTTTGCCATTTTACCAAATATTAATGGCACCACCATTAGAAAAGAGAAACGCGTTGCCCTGGTACGATCAACTCCTAGCAGCACCGATGTAGAAATGGTAGCACCCGAACGTGAAATACCCGGCAAAATGGCGATGGCTTGAGCCACACCAATTATTAAGGCACCCCAAAACGAAACACCCTTTTCGGTTGTCTTGGCTCGATCAGCCAAAAATAACAAGAGAGCCGTTACCATTAACAGTCCTCCAACCAATACAATTTGACCGCCAAATAAACTTTCGATTTCTTCTGAAAATACAACTCCAACAACTACAGCTGGCAGCATCGAAAGAATAATCTTAAGGGAAAAAACAGTATGCTCATTCCATTTAAACTGAACTAATCCAGCAAGTATTTCAACAATTTCTTTCCGAAAAATAACCAATGTGCTAAGAGCTGTTGCCCCATGCAGCATGACCGTCATAAACAGACTTTCACTGCCTACCAGGGTATCGCCAAATAGCATTTTCGCAATTTCTAAATGCCCGCTACTGCTAACCGGCAAAAACTCTGTTAATCCCTGAATAATACCAAGGATTAAAGCTTCTAATACACTCATAAATGAAAGGAGAAAAATTAATTATCAGATTTGGGCTTCTTCATGATGGCAAAAATCTCAAATATAAAGCCAAACAACACGATAATTGGTGCCAATGTGATACGACGGAAACTAAAGATCTCCTCATTAAATACATTCGGATCTTCACTGCGACCACCAATCATTAATAAAAATCCAATAATGATAATAGCGAAACCTATTGCGAGTAAAATGTAATTTTCTTTTCCTAAAGCAAATTGAAACTTTTGATCAGTCTCTTTTTTAGCCATAACAAATTATTTATTTAAAAATATAAATCGTCAGTCCGCAAATTCAGGTATTTGTTCACAGCAAAAAAGGTCGAAAGAAATGTGATAAACATACCACACACAATCACCAACGCAAACAGCACCAATAAAATTTCCATATTCTGAAAACCGATAACACCGGCCAATTCTTTACTTGTAAAATAGATTAGTACAGCCAAAAAAACAATGGCTAAAACAGCTCCAATAAAACCATGAATAATCCCATTCAACAAGAAGGGTTTCCGGATAAATCCTTTGTTGGCTCCCACCAACTGCATGGTGCGTATTAAAAATCGCTTGGAATAAACCGATAATCGAATGGTATTATTAATCAAGGCTACCGCAATCAGCAATAACATGATGGCGAATCCTGCTAACACCAATGAAATGCGTCGTACATTACGATGAACCAAATGAATGAGATTCTTCTGATAAAGCACCTCTTTCACCTGGGGAAAATCCATAATAACTCCTTCTACTTTAGCAATGCTATCCGGATTAGCATATTCAGCAAATACCTTTACATCAATAGATGACAGTAGTGGATTGTAACCCAGAAAATCAACAAAATCTTCTCCTAACTCATCTTTAAGCTCTTCAGCAGCACGATCCTTATCCACATATTCCGTTTGCTTGATAAAAGGTGAAGTCGCCAATAATTTCTCCAAGCGCTTCACTTCAGCTTCCCGGGCATTATCTTTAATCAATATGGTAAACCCAATATTTTCCTTTACATAAGTAGAGAGACGCTGAGCATTCAATGACAAGAGCCCAATGATACCCAATAGAAAAAGCACCAAGGCAATGCTAATGGTCGTTGTTATGTAAGAGCTTCTGAGCTTTTTGCCGCTCGTTGATTGTTTCAAATTCGCCATATATCTGAATTACTGCAAAAATATAAAATGCCCAATGGATCAACGGGGAAAGATGCAAATTAATCTCCAAATTAACAAAAATTAACAAGTTATAGATGAGTTCTGCCCTTCAATCAAATAGGTTCTCTGATTTTATTCGCAATTTTGGTGGCTTAATGATAATCACAAGATCATGTCCTTCAAACTTGTTAAAATAACATCTTACTATAAAGATTTTTTATCCTACTATTACGAAAAGCACCCGGATATCTCTGATCAGTCCTATTCTGAACAACATCAGCACCTAATGAGACAACGCTTTGCATGGTCAGATGCTTACGCGGAAGCATTTTCAAATTTAGGTTATGAGGCAAATGAAATAGTAGCCAATGCCCGGCCACTTCAAAAACGCTGGTGCGATGAAAACAACCTAAGCACGGGAGCAGATAAAGACATTCTTCTTCACCAGGTCAAATCACTAAAACCTGATATTATCTGGATGCAAGATAGCTATACCTTTAATGGCGCTTTTGTAAAACAGATTAAAGATCAAGTACCATCTGTTAAGTTGGTAATCGGCAACTGCTGCTCACCCATCTCGCCCCAATACTATGGTGCGTTTAAAGCTTTTGACCTTATAACAGTGTGTGCGCCCTATTTTAAAAATTTATTAGAATCAAATGGTTTACCTGAGTGCTTGATAATACCACATGCTTTTGACCATCGAATATTAGAAGCCATTAAAGAAAAAAAACAGGCAGAGCACGATTTTCTATTCACCGGTTCCATTATACTGGATCAGCAATTTCACAATGAACGCATTCAGTTTTTAGAAGCACTTATTCAGCAAAAGATTGATATCAATTTATTGATTAATCTTAACCAAAATTCATCCAAAGGATTGGCGATTCGTCAGGCCGCCTATATAGCTAGCCGTATTTTTAAAACCAGTGGATTAAATATCATCAACCAAAAGATAGAGGGGTTAAATAAAGTCAGTAAACTGAACTACTTTCCTACGTCCTCCAAAGTATCAAAAGCCCTATCTGCCAAAATTAAATCGCCGGTATTTGGTTTGGAAATGTTTCGGGAGATTGCCAACTCTAAAATTGCATTTAATGTACATGGAGACATAGCTGCCAATTTTGCTGCCAACATGCGGATGTATGAGGTAACGGGCATGGGAACATGTTTATTAACAGACTGGAAACCAGATATTGATCAATACTTCAAGCCTGATGAAGAAATTGTGACCTACAAATCACTTGCAGATGCCAAAGAAAAAGTTACCTGGTTATTAAACAATCCCGCTCAATTAAAACAGATAGGCCAACAAGGACAGAAACGAACATTAGAGCAACACACCTTCAAAGCAAGGGCTCAAGTTATTGACTCAAAAATCAAACAATTACTATGGGTTAATTGATAGTATATACTTTTCTCTAAAAACCTAACTTATCAAGAACACTAATTCCGGTAGTTGATTCAGGCTGCATTGAATGGATGGCTTGCAGTAGTTGCTTATACAGGCGAGTTATGCCGGGATACTGATATTCATCAAAGTTACAATTGTGCCAGAGCAGAACAAATAATCCTCCGAAACGAAAGATCTCTTTTATAAGGTTTTCTGTGGACTTCAACATCTCCGGGTGAGTCATTTCCCGATAGCCAAACAAAGTGGTATCCATCGTTGCCAAAGGAAACTCCCATATATCCAACATGGTATCCTTTTCATGATTAAATGGCTTAAACGGATAACAGTAACTGTTACGAAATCCCTCATGCTCGGCAAAACCTAAAGTGGTATCATACTTCAAGCCTGCATTTTGTTGAATCTGTAAGGTTCGTGGATACTGCATCATTAGGAAATGTTGCCGGGTACCTTTAATGGCCAAATCACATTCATTCTGTAACAGAGCATAAGCTTTCGCCATATCTTTCTGACTATTAACAGTCTTAATTGATCCATGTAAACCAATTTCACAACCATCTTTCTGCAGAAAATGAATCAAAGATTGAATTCTAGTCTCGGAAAAAGTATATTTTGCGTCGTGGGGCGAACCATCCCGATTCAGGAAATACCAAACAGATGAAAAACCAAGTTCACGCTCCTGCCCTCTGAGTGACTCAAAATTCCACCAGGGATCATTATTATAAGAAGGAACAAGCGTAGGAAGTAAGGCATTAAAAGCTGCTTTCAACAATCTTCTGCGAGGATAATGCGCTTTTTTCAAACCCAGAAGCTGCATAAAACGATAGATCGTCTCGCGCCAATGGTAATAATCCACCCGATCCACATCATGGGTTAACATAAATCCAAACGAATCAAACAAGCGTTTCCGCTTAAAATCAATTTGATGATAGTGACAATAAGCTTCAAGTCCGTCCAGAATTATCTCAAAATAGTAATTAACAATTGGTTTAGTGATAATTCCCAGCTTTTTCTGAATAGATTCTTCAAAGCGATACCGTCCCATTTCATCCGCCACACCTGCTTGTGTCTCCTGGTAACCACTCAATAAATAAAATGCAGATTTCAACAAATCGTGGTGAAAAATAAGAGAGCCGTTCTGGCAGTCAAACCACTTTTGAATACGCTCACCCGGGAATAAAATGGGCAATTCATCTTCTTTATAGGGCAACCAGATTACGTTTTTTAACTCGTTAGTTGACTGATAAAAAATTACCTTCTCCTGATTCTTTAAATCAAGTCTCTCTCCCCTCTCAAAAACAAATTTTTCCAAAAGATCTGCACAACCCTCAAAATGTTGCCGAAGATGAAACAGTACATAATCCACCTGATTTTTTGTCAAAAACCCTTCCATTTCTACTTTTTTAAACTTTTAAGGTTATCCGAAATCTTCGAAAGCTGACTCCATTTTTTCCATCCTTGCTTTATACGGGTTAATTCTGTTTCATCAAATATGCGCAAAAGAAACAGGGATAAAACCCAAATAACCAGCAACAACAACTTATACCCTATCTCAACAATTAAAAACTCACTTACTTCAACATAACCTAATCCACCTATAGCTATGGTTAAAGATACAATCAGCATAATAATTAATGGTCGTCCCAGGTTTGATTCTAACCGCCTGGCAAAAAACCAAAAAGTCAGAGCCGAAACAAATTGAACCACAAGGGTACTAATGGCAGCTCCCATACTACTCCACAATGGCACTAACAAAATATTCAACCCCACATTAAGAATGCCGGTGATAATAGATATCATCGATATGGTTTTCGTTTGTTTGTATTTCGTTAAAGGGAGGGTGTACATAGACCGAATTCCCCCAAATATAAGCCCCATGGTCAATACGGGTATGAGTGGAATCGAATCAAGATATTCCGCATTATTAAGGGTCAATACTTTCACCACATTTTCGATAAACAAAACGAGGCCCAGACTAACAAATGCTAAAAACAAAACTAAGTAAGTCAATGATCGAGAGAAGAATCGTGAATTATCTTCATCACTCATCCCTTTATAATAGACATGGGTATAGGAATTCATAAACGCATTCACTACCATGAGTTGCACAATATTGGAGATTTTAAATGCCAGGGTATAGTTCCCTACATTTTGAAGGGTGGTGAAAAAGTTAATAATGAACTTATCACTAATTGAGAGTACCAGGTTGACCATATTCGAAAGAGCTAATGGTAACCCAAAGGCCATCATTTCTTTCAACAAATCTTTACGATACCTCCACTCTATATTGGTTTTTAAATAGGGGATTAACAAAACAAATAAGAGCAGATAGGAAATGAAAAAACCCCAAAATATACCCGCAATCTCCAACTTCATAAGTGGTAAAAACACTGCCACACACCCTACAAATACGATAATCTGAATCAATTGATAATTGGTATGCTTTACGGCTTTATGCTGGATACGCATCAGCAAAAGCAAAACCTCCACCACTAAACGAATAAAGGTACTACCAATAAATACTATACGAAGGCTCGTTTCAACATTAACCTTAAAGACCAAATCAGCTAAAACATCAAAAACTGCATACAGTCCGAAAGCAGCAGCCACATTTATTAAAACGTATGTTGACAACACGGTGAAGAATATTTGCTTCTGTTGTCCTTCGTAAGCTTCATCCCAATACCAGCGCATCAAAGCACCTCTAAGCCCCAAACCCGTGAGTGACTGAATAACCTGGTACACGACTTCAAACAAGGCAAACAAACCAAATAAATCAGCTGATAAACTCGACGTATAGAGTGGCAATAAGATAACTCCTGAGAGCTTCCCGGCAAAATTGGAAATGCTATATAGGATTGTATTTTTGGCTGTGGCTCTGAACTTTTGAAACATGCCTATCTATATCTTTTTATAAAAACTGATAAAAACCTCCTAATCAATCCCCTCAAGCCAATCATTTGCAATAAATATGCAAACCAAAGCTCCACCTTATGAAACAACACTATCAGACGTATATATAGTTTTAAGCGTACTAAGTTAACCAGTTTACTTCTGCTTAAAACCGGGCGCTTTTTATCGTGTCGAACCGATTTATAAAACTGATGATACCGATCATAATCCCACAGCAAAGGTTCTGACAACTCACTTACTTCAGCACAATCCTTAATGCCAGATTCCTGAATACCTCTAATTGAATCGCCACTGGGATCAATGCGAGTGGAAATCACAGTATCTGCCTCTTCACAATTCGGATCCCAATTAAATACCAGTCCTCTATAGCTTTTTTCAGGATACGGTTTAAGAAAAGTATTACAGTAATCGGTATGTGGTAATATAAAATTACCTAAACTGTAAACAACAGAACTCTCGTGATGCTGCTGAATTCCTTGAATACAATGCGAATGAGATCCAATCACCAAGTGAAAGTATTCAGTGGCCTGCTCAGCAAAATACTTGGATGCGGGTTCCGGATAATCTTCAAACTCCTGATTCCAATGCAAAAACAACACATTAACAGCATCTCTTTTGGAAGGTTTGAAATAATTAGGCTCCCAGGGAGCAACTCCAGGCAATTTTTCAGTGGCAAAATGATGCTTGAGAAAAAAGGTTTGCATGGCGCCATAAAACCGAAAACACTGATTATTAACCATCAATTCTGTTGGCTTCAGAGCTTCAGTTAAATTTTTACCTGCACCAAAACAGTGAATTCCATTCTTATCCAGATGCTTAATCGTATGTAATAAACCAGCCGCTCCAAAATCACGCATGTGATTATTAGCCAGCGACACCACCTTCACATTAAGTTGTTTCAACAGATCAACCTTTTCTGTTAGTTGATGAAGTCCGGCATTTCGGACAGGATTCATGTCAGAATTAATAAAAGGAGCTTCCAGGTTAGCTACATTGAAATCATTTTCATTCAAGCGTGCCACCAGTTTCTCATCCACAGATGCGGCGTCTGATAGAATAATATCTCCAATAAATCCTATTTTCATTGAGAGCAAATTGTTTTCAGTTCTTTATTTACTTCTGATAACACGTAATACAAACGGTAGCTGGTAGCAAAAAATGCTGGATCCATCCATTCGGCTGGCAAAATGGACGGCATATCCAACGAGCTTGACATCTGTTCCCAATTAATAGTCGCATCAAACACACGGGTATTTTTCTTGCCTAACTTAAAATAATCACAAAATTTAATGTAATATTCGTAAGTGACTCCTTTGACTGTTGGATTTAGCTCTCTCCCATTCACTTTTATGGAACTTAACTGAGGCTTATCTTTTAAAATATATTTAGCTACCGAATCACGATACAATTCAGTGTTCAAAAGAAATGAAAAGGGTAGATCGGCGAAAAAATCCATCATTTTATAATCAAAGAATGGCATAATCACCAACGGTAAATCCTGATGCTCTTCACCAATAACAGAGCGCATGATATAACGTCGTTGCCGTTCTTCCAAGTCCCATCGCATAAAAGCATTGATCAGATCATCCGGATTCCCCAATTCTTTTTTCAAGGACTCAGTAATAATCTCTCTAAAATCTGAATTATTATCAAATAGATATTTACATAGTGGTGTACTCTTAAAACTAACCATGTAATAAATCACCTGGTCAATTGACTTCCACAGTTTCATCTTTGATTTTAGGTGACTCCCCGCCATAAAATCACCAGAATGACCAGACACCACACAGGATAGATTGTCCTTCATTTTTTGGGGAAACCAGAGATCCTTCTCGGCAAAATAGCCATTCGTAATCCGATTGGTATGATGAGAATCCACAAGTAAGTTATCATACCCGGCCTGATTAATATTCAAGATGTAATGACCAATCGATTGATCTAATTGACGACTTACTTCAATGGCCGTATCAATTTCCAGATTATGCGTTCCACTACCGAAAGTCAGATTATACTGCGGCATTTGATACCGATCCACTTCTGCAGCGAGTAAGCGACTATCAAGGCCAGCCGACAAGGGTATGAAAGCGGCTCCAGGTATGTCTTGCATGCCCATGCACATGATCTTCATTTGTTGCGACCAGAGTTCGGCAAATTCTTTTGACTTTTGCTTAAAATCAGCTTTCTGAAAACTCAGATGGTACTGCCAGTAGCTTTCTTCTTTGACAGACACCTTGCCGGCTCCATCAAAAGAAAACTGGTAAGTGTGATGTGGTTTCACTTCACGAATGCCCTCGATAAGCGTCTTATCGCCCATTACATGACCAAAACCAACCATTTCAGCCAATGCTTCCATGGTTAATTTTGAATGAGGCTGCGTTAGTTTTTTATAATCCTTAGAAAGAACGAAATCTCCATTAATGGTGGAATAAAACAACGGATATGTGCCCCATCGATCTTGAATGACCTTTACTAGTAAATTATCAAAATCAACAACAATAATTTGATAACAACCATTGAAGTCTTCAATATGTTTAGATAGCTTCTTTCTTTGATAAAGCTCGCGTACTAATGCTTGCAATGCCTCTCCCGAATAGAAACGGCCCCTGAATATAAAATACCCACAACAACTCAATCCAATTGAACTGATCGTATTCACATCTTCACACAAGATGGAGACTCCTTTTGTTAAGCGAATAAACATGGGTTATAACTTACTTTTAATAATGGAAATTAATGAGTGAAACTTAACAGCCAGATAATTCCCGGTTGAATGCTCCCAGTTTAAACGACAATCCTTACAAGTTGGATCATCACAAAAAAAGAAGGCAGGATCTGCATTCAACTTCTCAATATCAATTTTGAATGTTTCTTTCATATCTGTCAATACTGCCTCTGCCTCACCTACTCGCACATGCTTTATTACATCAGCTTGCTCATAAAAAGGTTGCAACTTTGGATACCCCCGACTACAGCCCCCATTCCAATTCACCTTAAACAGCTTCACTGTTCCATCTTCAGCCAGATAATTAACGCCCTTGTTAGGTTTCTTCTTATAAAAGCCCAACACCTTAATGGCTGCATGCGTATTTCCTACATCGCCAACCTGGATAGCTTTCCGTCCAATGGAGAGTTTTAAAGCGCCCAGATGTCCCAGTTTTTCAAAAACCGCATACCCATCACTTTCCGGCGTATGACTATTCATTAACTCATGAGCCAACTTACCAACGGCCGCAAACTTTTGAATGGGGTGCTTGCTTCTCACACAATCCGGATGTTTAAGAATCGCATTGGCCAAGGCACCTGCATAAGAAGGCGACGAATCGGTACTAATGTTTTTAGCATCGGTTTCACTTAATGGAATGGAATAACAGTTTATGAATGAGTTAACCACCAATGTTCCTTCCGGACCAATCACATCCAGGATGGCTTCCAAAAAAGTATCAGCCCCCCCTTTAATGCGGCCAATTGATTTCAGAGACACCCTCACATTTAAGATGGTACCACTGGTAATGCCAGCCTCTCTAAGGCATACCACCAATTCATCCTTCGTCCACTCGTGTGTATTTGTCATTGTAACAGCAGTGATATAATAGTCTATTCACACTAATTAGATTAACAAAGAAAATACAATTGCGCGATCTAATGTACATTGCTGGCAATTTCTTCATGCACTCACTCCAAATTAACTTCTTTTTACTCCTTTTATGATATTCAATAAGTTGATTATTGCCTTAGTTTTAATCAATGAGTAACTGAGTGGAGAAGATTCTCAGGCACAAAAAAAAGGACATCCCATACGAATGCCCTTCAAACCTCTTCTATAATACTCTTATTGAGCCACATAAATATACATCTTTTCGGTTATTTGCTGGACATTAAGCTTCTCCACAGTCCCAAGCTTAATATTTATCGCATTCTGTTTTCTTTGACCTCCAATAACATACATGCTCTCATTCACAACACACGCCATTGAGCCATTTTTTAACTCACTGATGTTATTGATATGAAGCCATGTATCTGTTTCCGGTGAAAATAATTCAGCAGAATTCATTTTAACACCCTTGTTTATCCCGCCAGCAACCACAATTTGATTGTCCACTACGTCAATAGCAAAAGCAATCCGACTCTCATTAATTGACCCTTTTTCCGACCATTGCTGTGTTTCTAAATTGTAAGCGATGACTCGGTTGGAGACAGTATAAGAATTGGCCCGCTCTTCAGCTCCTGCTACAACAAATATTTCTCCATTACAATAAACGGCTCTGGACTGTGCCAAAGGAATTGGAATATCCGCAATGACGGCCCATGAGTTGGTATCAAAATTATACTCTTCAATGGTAGCGATTCTATCATCACCTGACAAACTTCTTAATCCGCCAACTGCATATAACTTCCCCTTTATTTCTAAAAGAGAATGGTTCCATCGGCCTTCCTTCATACTGGCAATAGAAGACCAGGTGTGAGCTACAGGATCATATACATCAACGCGGTCAGACCCTAAATTACTTCCTTCTCTTAAACCGCCACTAATGTATATCATTCCACCGGATTCAACAGCACTTGCCTGCGTACTTCCAACCGGCATTTCATTCAGGATCGACCATGTATTATTTATGGGATTATATGCTTCCACATATCTTGTCTGAAAAATATTATTATCCTCACCCCCAAAAACAAATACCTGACCATTACATGCTGCCACAGCGGCATGTCTTCTTGGGTAATTCATAGAGGTCATAAGTGTCCACTCACCAACAGTTTTAGTTGTACTTAGAGTATTGCCAGTAAAACCATAACCTTCCGGAGATTCCGGGTTGGTGCTAATCACACTGGTTCCGGCAGGGACTTTGGCATTTGGCGCCTGACCAGGGATCCATTTTTGCCCATCAAAAACCAAAACATCTCCTACATTAGGAGACGCCGGGGATACATCTACATTTTGAATTTTTTGGGTATTCCATAAGGCCTCATCATGCCTTGCTGAAATGGTGTTATCCTGAATGGCAACACCAACTCCTTCCTGCAAAGGCGTTCCGGATGATTGAGCATATAAGGCATAAGGTACACTACTGAACGGAGAAACGCCGATTTCTTCATATACCCCTCCGTAAACTGACATTTCCGTTTGAATGTAATAGGGGCCATCTCCCCAATCAATGGCACTGAAATCATTACTCGACATCCCATCACCGATCTTCAAATTAACCAATCCATAATCATTGGTCTCTGAATCATGAACCTCTTGGTAAATGGGCAAACCTGCAGGAGCATCTCTTACTATAGAAAGCCGGAGCGAAACACTCTTATTGGCAATATAAGTACCATCCACATTTCGTATCAACGTTTGATAATTGATGTATTGCGGTACATTTTGCGCCTTTACCAATAGAGAAAGACAGATAATTACAAATGCAAATAAAATTCTCATAATTCAAATATTAAAGCTTCAAGATTTTAGTTTTATAGAGGTTTTGCTTCTTTTCATCCTTTATTATCACAATATATTCTCCCGGAGACAATGAGGATACATTAACAGTTTTTTCACTAAGCGTCTTATTGTATACTATCTTCCCAGCCATATTAAATATCAGAACACTTTTATCCTTCGAAGGCTCAACTCCAATTACCTGACATTGATGCATAGCAGGATTGGGAGTCATAGAGAAAGTGTTGTATCTCTCTTCCAAACTCGTAGAAATCCCTGGCTTTGGAATCGCTAATAAGCCCTGGTTTAGGATATAATTCTGGTTTTTCAAATCTCCTATTAAGACTTCTCCAATGGAGACATCAACTTTTCCAATCGAAACTTCTTTACTAAAACCAGAAGTTCCAACCAGGCTTTTTTCCTGGGCAATAACTGGAAGCAGGCAAGCACAAAGGAATAAGGTTACAAATAATTTCATATAATATTCATATTAGATTGTCAAAGATAAAAATATAATAACAACATAAAACTAACACTCATGCAACTAACGCATGGACCTGAATGACAATCTACTAATCTATTTAAATGAATACTTATCCAAAAAAATTTCGAATGAATACAGAACCTAGCAACAACTTCTTTTCCCCAGGCAACAGAATAGAAATAAACCGAAACCCTAAAAATCCAAACTCCCTACTCCTTACCCCTGATACACCAAAGCCTGTCAACAGCGAGATGATACCTCGAAGCACCTATTGAATTAAATGCAGGTGCCAGTCTGCAAAATCTGGACTTCCTCCCTATCTTTGCCCAAAACAAAAGCGCATGAATTCAGAACACATCAACAACTACCTTTCCTTAAGAAACAAGATAGATACCCAAACAAAGGCCTTGTGGGAACAACACCATCACAACATGGCCTGCAAAAAAGGGTGTGATCAATGCTGTCTTGATTTTGACGTGTTCCCTATTGAATTTGACGCAATAAAGGAGCAAGTAACAAAGGAGTATCCCGAAGTACTGGAACAAGCAACACAAGAAGAGTCGGGTGGAAAATGCTTTTTTCTTACCAATCACCAATGCAGTTTATACCATGCCCGCCCCATAATCTGCCGCACACATGGCTTTCCTTTGTTATATATGAATGAAGATGGTGATCAATGGGAACTCTCACATTGCGAACTCAATTTCACCCAGGTGGATGAAGACTATTTTCATGAAGAGAATACGTATCCCCAGGACACGATCAACAGCAAACTGTTCATGATGAACAAGGCCTATATCAACAGCCTGCCTGATAACTCCTATCAGGAATTCGATCTCATTCCGCTAAAAAATTTAATTAAAAAATAATCCACAAAAGCTCAGTGGCTTCAATCAAGGATTGACATACTGAGCTTTTGTTTTGTACTATTCCGGCTCCCCGACTAATTTATCGGGATCCAAATTTCGGTAATCAATTGATCTTCGGGAGTTGACTCTGGCGAGTTAAGATACTTCTCCATGACAGGCGAGTTATCTAACTCTATTTTGTTTTCAGCTATCCAGGCTCCAAAAATGTAATCATACGCCCTTTTTAACAGATCGTATGAACCAGTTAAAGTAAACACGGCATACTTTCCTTTTCGCAATTGCTTCACCCCAATTTCACCTTCCGGCTTCACATCTTGATTCACTACAATGCAAGCTTCATAGCGACATTTTTCAGCATCCGTGACTGAAGGATCATCATAGCAGATTCCGTAAAAATCTGAATCTTTCTGAATCAAACCATTAGGCCCCGCATAGGCACACACACTTTTCCAGGCCTCTCCTGCCGCCTTGTGATAACTCCCAATGCGCTGAACAAATATTACCTGTTTCTGATCCAGCGTTTTCCATTCCGGCTGTGTTGTCAAATTATCCATAATTAATTGTCGTTCTTTCGGATTATACTTTTGTTTAAACTCGGTCTTCGAAGATCGAAAGACCGTGGGTGTCGCACTAAACCGTCTTTTGAAAGCTTTATTAAAAGCCGCCGGACTCTCATACCCTACCTGAAAAGCGACATCTTGCACTTCCAGTTTCGAATACCGAAGCAGCGATGCGGCCATTTCTAAACGGATGCGTTGAATATAAGCCCCCAGCGATTCGCCCAAATAAGCGCTCATAATGCGATGAAAATGAAAAATCGAATAATTGGAACGCCTGGCCAAGCCTTCCAAATCGATTGCTTCATGGAGATTATAATGAATGTACTGCAATACCTGATTAATACGTTCGAAATGATCCTGTTGTGTTTCTGTCATGACACTGAATTTATAACCATACAAATATATGATCTCCAACATACTTTCACTTTTCCATTCTTGCCAAACTGACCGGATCATGCAATAATTCTTTAACGATAAGTTCTACTCTCCTGATTGTTTGATAAAACTTTATTATTACTAATTTTAAGCGCTAATTTTACCGATTATAATTCAACCCATTGAAAGTACTACTTATTAATAAGACGGATTCGGGTGGTGGTGCAGCTGTGGCAGCTAATCGTCTCAACCACGCGCTTCGAAGCCAGGGCATTGATGCCAGCTTATTGGTTCAAGATGCCTCCCAACACGAAGAAGGGGTGCTTCCGGTTGGCAAAGGCTATTTATACCGACAGAAAGCGTTTGCTCGCTTTGCCTGGGAACGCTTGTGTTTCCTACCCTACGAAAAAAATGCATCTGTGCGATTTGCTTTCTCACCGGCCAACACCGGAATGGACATCAGTCAACACCCTCTGGTTCAGAAAGCTGACATCATACACCTACACTGGATCAACCAGGGATTTCTTTCCCTGGATAGCATGAAACGACTATTTTCATTGGGCAAACCAATAATCTGGACACAGCACGATATGTGGTCGTTTACCGGTGGTTGTCATTACGCTGGCACCTGCCTGGAATTTCTTGAATTCTGCTCCTACTGCCCCTTTTTAAGGAAACCGGGTAAAAAAGATTTGTCAGCTCAGGTTTTTGCAAAAAAACGGAAAATATACAATAACGCTCCGTTACACATCGTTACATGCAGCAAATGGCTACGAACCCAGTCACAGGAAAGTAAATTACTGCGCAGCAAACCGTTTTACAACATTCCTAACCCAATTGACACTTCCTTTTACAGACCGCTGGACAAGCTTGAAGTAAGAAATAAGCTAGGACTCCCTAAAGACAAGAAACTCATACTTTTTGGAGCAGCAAACGTGAACGATCCACGTAAAGGTATGCGCTATTTTATGGAAGCCCTTACCACGCTCAGTGAAAACTTTCCATTGGTTAAAGAAAATGCCGAATTGGTGGTGTTTGGTAAAATGAACAAGGAATCTGCAAAACAATTTCCGTTCAAAACCCATTTATTAAACTTCGTCTCTGATCCTCAAACCATTGTTGATCTGTACAATGCGGCAGATATTTATGCCTTACCATCCCTTCAGGACAACTTACCCAATACGGTTATGGAAGCGATGGCATGTGGCACGCCGGTGGTAGGATTCAGTATTGGTGGTGTACCAGAAATGATCACCCATCAGGAATCTGGTTACCTCGCTGAAGTAAAAAATTCCCTCAGTTTGGCAACAGGCATATACGAAACACTCTTTTTAAGCAACTTAGAAAAACTGAGTAAAAATGCCCGAAAGAAAACACTGGAGTGTTATACAGAAGAGATTGTGGCAGCACAATACCTGGAAGTTTATCAGAAAGCTTTGAAACAACGCTAATGGCTCAACCAAAGGTTTCCATCATTACCATTGTATATAATGGGTCAGCGACACTTACAAAAACCATTGAAAGCATCGCTTCTCAAACCTATACCAACATTGAATACATCATTGTAGATGGCCATTCAACAGATGGTACTCAAGAGATTATCAAGCAACATCATAAATCTATTTCCAATTGGATCAGCGAATCAGATAACGGCCTTTATGACGCTATGAATAAAGGCATTAAAATGGCTACCGGTGACTATCTTTGGTTCATCAATTCGGGTGATGAGATTTATGATCCCACTACCCTCCAACAACTTTTTGACCAGGATCAGGCACCTTATGCAGATGTTTATTACGGCGATACCGTTATGATTGATAAGCAAAGTAATGTTATAGGCGATCGCCGTTTGCAACCACCTGCAAAATTAAGCTGGAAAGATTTTAAAAATGGCATGCTAGTAAGTCACCAATCCATTTTAGTTTCTACAAAAGTTGCCGAACTATACAATTTGACCTATCGCTTTTCAGCTGATTTTGAATGGTGTTTAAAAGCGCTTAAAAAATCCCGAAAAACAGTGAACACGCACCTCACTCTTTCCCGCTTTTTAGATGGCGGTTTAACCAAACAAAACATCATGCCCGGTCTCAAGGAGCGTTTTCACATCATGACAAAGCATTTTGGCTTTTTTCCAACACTTTTAAAACACATCCCCATTGGATTCCGTTTCCTGGGATATGTGATCAAAAACAAGCGCTTCTAAAAACAAGCCATCACTGTATATCTTCTTTTAGCTGATCACGAAAATTCCGTATCACCTTTTCTGTTGTCTCCCAACCGATACACTCATCGGTTACCGAAACACCATACTTCAACTGTGATAAATTAGCCGGGATGGATTGTTTTCCATGATGTAAATTACTCTCCACCATCACCCCCATAATAGATTGATTACCTGAATTTTTTTGACGCGCAATTTCACTTAACACCTTAACTTGATTATCGGCTTTTTTCTCACTATTGGCATGACTACAATCCACCATGATACGGGGTTCAAAACCAGCCTCAACCAGTCGTTGTTCATATTTTTGGATATGTGCCTCATCATAGTTAGGCGCTTTTCCACCTCTCAATATTACATGTGCATTGCTATTACCGGTGGTTCGAATAACAGCTACCTTACCATCGGGATCAATACTGACAAAATTATGTCCGGAAGCTACTGATTCCAATGCATTAATAGCGATATCAATATTTCCGTCTGTCCCATTTTTAAAGCCTACCACGGATGATAACCCACTGGCCATATTTCGATGACTTTGCGATTCTGTGGTGCGCGCCCCGATTGCCGTCCATGAGAAAAGATCCTGAATGTATTGAGGAGTAACGATATCCAATGCTTCTCCAGCTGTTGGTAATCCCAGTTCTGCCACGTAAGTTAACAATTCACGAGCCATCATCAATCCTTCTTCTACCTGACAACTACCATCCAGATATGGGTCGTTCACTAAACCTTGCCATCCAACGGTGGTGCGGGGCTTTTCAAAATACACACGCATCACCAAATAAAGCGTATCTCTCACTTCATCGGCCAGCACTTTTAACTTTTGTGCATACTCTTTAGCTGCTTTAATATCATGAATAGAACAAGGTCCCACAACCATCAATATGCGCTTATCATCACCATGCAAAATATTTTTAACCGTATTCTGCCCGGTTTGAATGGTGTGAATAATCTTCTCCGTTAAGGGATAACGTTCTTTTAAAGCATTCGGTTCGATAATACGCTGCTCAGCACTGATATTCAGGTTCTCAATTCGCTTATCCGTCATTCTGTAAATTCAATTTCCGTTGGGTTTGCCAAAGCAAACCCGACTATTCCGTTATACCCACAAAGATAGAGACTCTTTTAAAACCCAAAAGATAATCAACAGGATATTATCCTTTGGTTTGTAAGCACAAAAAAAGCTGCAGGTAAACCAGCAGCTTTTATATATGATTTCAATAAGCTATCTATTCAATAACCGTATTCCATCCATAAGGATCAGGTTCATCACCATACTGGATACCTCTTAATTTATTGTACAATTTCAAAGATATGGGTCCTGGTTCACCATCTTTAGAGAATACATAAGACTTTCCTGCTTCCGGATCATCGATCTGACCAATAGGGCTAATCACCGCAGCAGTACCACAGGCACCCGCTTCTTCGAAACTACCCAACTCATCAATGGCTATGGGACGACGCTCAGCCTTCATTCCCATGTCTTGCGCCAACTGAAACAAACTCTTGTTGGTGATCGAAGGTAATATAGACGATGACTCTGGTGTAATGTATGTATTATCCTTTATACCGAAAAAGTTAGCCGGACCACACTCGTCGATGTATTTTTTCTCCTTACTATCCAAAAAGATAGCTGTTGAATAACCTTTATCGTGCGCATCTTCACCGGCACGTAAGCTGGCCGCGTAATTTCCACCCACTTTAATATGACCGGTTCCATGTGGAGCAGCGCGGTCGTAATCACGGGAAATCATCATTTTAACAGGTTTAAAACCAGCTTTAAAATAAGGCCCTACCGGTGTTACAAAAATTAGAAACAAATATTCATCTGTAGGTGCTACACCCACTTTACCACCCGATCCGAAAAGCAATGGCCGAATATACAAAGAGGCACCTGACTCATATGGAGGAATAAATCGTTTGTTCAATTCCACTGCTTTTTTCACAGCATTCACAAACAACTCTTCAGGTACGGGAGCCATCATCGTTCCTACCGCAGAATTATACAAACGCTTGGCGTTCTCTTCTACCCGAAACATACGCACTTTGCCATCTTTACCTTTAAAAGCTTTCAGACCTTCAAACGCTTCCTGACCATAGTGTAAACCGGTAGCAGCCATGTGAATACTTACTTCTTCAGAAGAGTGCACTTCCAACTCTCCCCATTTACCGTCGCGATAATAGCATCTTACGTTATAATCAGTTTTCATATAACTGAAAGATAAACTACCCCAATCAATATTGTTCATATTCGGATCTTTTAACAAGTGTGACTATATTTTTTTCTAAAGGTACAAAATTTCACCTTACAATTTCCATGACATTTGGCACAACCACTATCGAACACGCCCTATATTAGTTGAAAAACAACAAAATAGCCGATAACAAAATGACAGTAAAAATAAAATATCGATATTCACGCTCAGGAATAAATCGTACTAAATACCGCCCCAAATAGGCACCAATCACCAATATAGGCAACAACACCAAATTCAACTGTAATGTTCGCCAATTAATCGTATGCCAACTAACGATGTGAAAAGGTACCTTAAATACGTTTAAAACAACATAAAACCAGGCTCCGGTTCCAATATAACCCTCCTTTGGAAGACGCATGGAGAGCAGATAAAGATTAAAAATGGGTCCTGCTGCGTTGCCCATCATCGTCGCAAATCCTCCTGACAAGCCCAAGGTACCCCTGAAAATTGGATGCTGCGTCAAGTTCACCTTTTTACGTTTTACTTCATTCCATACGATCAGCACCCAACAAACCAAAATAGCAATGGCTATGGTATGTATAAACTGACGATCACTAATTTGATTTCCTACGAAAACGGCTATTAAAATGCCTCCAATAGCCCATGGGAATAGCCGGATAATATGATGCACCTTACCACTTTTATGATAAAATACCAATGCCATAACATCCCCAAAAATCAAGAAAGGCAAAAGCAGGCCAACAGACGCTTTTCCACCATAATAATAGGCCAAAAGCGGAATAGCGACCATAGCTGCGCCTTTCAACCCACTTTTTGAAACACCGACTAAAAACGCACATAAAACAGTGATCCACCATACTCCCCAGGAACTTCCTAAGGGATTAATCCACTCTACATTCATTAATTCCGTATTACAACCAAATTACATTAACAAATCTACTCCCTTCTATAATACACAACAGCATTACACCTGCACGGTTGGCCACAGACAGAACATTGATAATTCCTTTTTAGACTATCACTGTACCAATAATCTTCTTTTTCAATCAACTTCGTAAAGTTATTCTTTAAGACAATCTTCTCAATACGAGTCCCTTTTCTATCCCGCCAGGCTTCTGTATAAAACTGACTAACACCCTTTTCAACTAATAACCGAAGGATTGCCTCCAGCAATTTCGCCCCCACTCCCTTTCTAATTTGGCCTGGTTGAACTGCCAGCGATTTTATCATTCCAACAGGACTATCTGTTAAAACAGACTGGAGCTCTATATGGGCAAGGTTTTTATACTCTAAAATCACCGCAATGCAAAATCCAAGAACTTTTTCATCCTTAACAGCAACAAGTATAATTCGATCTTTATCAAACCAATCATCACATGAAATATAACCTTTACCAAACTGCAGTTCTGCAATCGTTTCAACTTGTCTCAAATACTCCTTCTTATAGCTCTGTATGCTATACATTTAATCATCTATTTTAATTAATACCCAGCCATAGGTGTGCTCAAGCGAAAAACAGATGGTTTAGAAATCAATTAGAATTATCCATTAGTCTTTCATATAAAAATGGCCTATTACCATTTGTTAATATCCTAAACCATTACTTAAACAAAGCATTAAAATTAAACTCCATTAAGCCCTCTATTTCTGATACTTTTAATCCTTTTACACCAGCCGCCAAATAATACAATTCCGAAATGGAAATATTTGCATCATCTGTTTCCAGAAAACATCTTTCAAGTGGCACTTCAATCATCACTTGCCGGGCTTTTGATTTTTCTTTCAACAAAGCAGCTCCAAATGAAAAATAAAACCCAGCTTGTAGTGCTTGCTCCATTATTTGGATAGAACCTGAAAATCCATGAAAAATCCAAGGTGAAGAAGGTTTCATCTTTTTTCGCAACGCGATAAGCTCATTATATGCTTTCACACAATGAATAACAAGTGGTTTCTTAAACTCTTCAGACAACTTTAATTGTTGCAAAAAAACAGACTCTTGTAATAAAAAATCAGCTCCCTTTCGTTTATCCAAACCGGCTTCACCAATACAAACCACTCTTTTGTCACTTAATGTAGCCCTAAGCAACTTCAATTGTTCCACTCCATCATATTGAATATACCAGGGATGAATACCCACAGAAACATATCCTGAGCTATAATTACCAGCACTGTACTCCTCTGGAAATACATTCTCAATACAAATGATGCCATCGTCTTTAGACACTTGATGTGTATGAATATTAATGTAGGCCATGGATATCAAAAATAATAAAAGATTCAATAGGGGTTTATTGTTCGCTGAGTTGTCTTATGAAAAGAATATACAAAAACCCCAATTATGAAACTACCAATCATAGCCTTAACCGCTCTGTTGTTTTTAGGCACCTCCAGTGCAAAAGCAATTGAATTCATCTCTTTCAACTCTAAAGATGGACTTAAAGTAACAGCCGATTTATACCTAACTGACAACCCACTAAATCCATTTATTATTTTGTTCCATCAAGCCGGATGGAGCCGAGGGGAATACACGGAAATTGCCCCCAAATTAAATGCGCTGGGCTACAATTGCATGGCTGTTGATCAACGTTCCGGAGAGAAAGTGAATAATATTATCAACGAAACAGCCAGACGCGCTACAGAAAAAAGTTTAAGTTCTAATTACCCGGATGCCTTACCAGACATGCTGGCTGCTATTGAGTATGTAAAAGCAAACTTTAAGATGAAAAAACTCATCTTATGGGGTAGCTCCTACTCATCGGCTTTAGTTTTGAAAATTGCCGGTGATTATCCAGACATAGCTGATGCTACCTTATCATTCGCTCCGGGTGAATATTTTGAACGTTTTGGACAACCGGAAGACTGGATTACCCAATCGGCTAAAAACATCAAAATACCCGTATTTATCACCTCTGCAAAAAATGAACATGTCTACTGGAAGAATATCTTTGACGCCATACCTACCACAACCAAACAATCATTTATACCCACCACAGAAGGCAATCATGGATCACGTGCGTTATGGGAACAATTTGAAGATCACCAAGCTTACTGATCAGCAGTGAAGAACTTTCTGAATCAGCTTTGAGAGACCTTACACCTCAACTAAATTCAATACATCCTAACATAGAAGTAGGCTCAACTGCATCAAACGTGATGAAGTTGAGCCTTCATTTTTAGAATAAAAAAAGAGGTAATCGCCCATGCAATTACCTCTCCTGTTCTAATACCGAAAGCTTACCTATTAAATCAGGTGCTCATCCGATAGTTGTATTATTCAGCTTGCTTTGACAAACGCTTGCGTTCGTGCTCAAACAAGAATATCTTACGTAAACGAATACTCGAAGGCGTTACTTCCACATATTCGTCGCCCTGAATGTATTCCAAAGCTTCTTCCAAACTAAAAATAACAGGTGGTGCCAAACGTACCTTATCATCCGAACCGGATGTACGCATGTTACTTAGTTTTTTGGTTTTGGTAATGTTCATGGTCAAATCACCTTCACGGTTATTTTCACCCACTACTTGTCCCATGTATATTTCGTCTCCAGGCGATACAAAGAACTTACCTCTGTCTTGCAGTTTATCTAAAGCATAAGCAATGGCAGTACCTGTTTCTGAAACAATCAATGAACCATTGATGCGTTTCATGATCGGTCCCTTCCAGGGTTGAAACTCCACAAATCGGTGGGCCATAATAGCCTCCCCTTGAGTAGCCGTCAACATATTGCTTCGAAGCCCAATGATACCACGAGACGGAATATTGAATTCGAGGTGCACACGATCCCCTTTTTTCTCCATCGAAGTCAACTCACCTTTACGCTGCGTCACCATTTCAATGGCTTTACCCGAATGCTCTTCCGGTAAATCAATGCTCAATTCTTCAATTGGCTCATGCTTCTCTCCTACGACTTCCTTAATGATTACACGTGGCTGGCCCACTTGCAATTCATAACCTTCGCGACGCATGGTTTCAATCAGAACAGACAAATGCAATACGCCTCGTCCGTAAACATTCCAGGCATCAGCCGAATCAGTTTCTTCCACACGTAAAGCCAGGTTTTTTTCCAATTCTTTGTCCAAACGGTCTTTGATGTGACGCGATGTCACATACTTACCTTCTTTACCAAAGAATGGTGAGTTGTTAATGGTAAACAACATACTCATGGTTGGCTCATCAATAGCGATGGGCTCCAATGGCTCCGGATTCTCAAAATCGGCAATGGTATCACCAATGTCAAAATTATCGATCCCAACTAAGGCACATAACTCACCACAGGCCACCTGCTCAACCTTTGTACGCCCTAAACCGTCAAAAACATTCAGTTCTTTAATGCGGGTGCGTGTAATGCTTCCATCACGTTTCACCAAACTCACATCCTGATTCACTTTCAATTCACCACGGTGCAAACGGCCAATGGCAATACGTCCCAGGTATTTAGAGTGATCTAAAGAGGTAATTTGTAACTGAGGCGTTCCTTTGTTAAACTCAGGTGCAGGGATGTGTTCAACAATGGCATCCAAAGCTGCAGATATATCATCTGTTTTCACTTTCCAGTCACTGGACATCCAATTCTCTTTAGCCGAACCGTACACAGAAGGAAAATCCAACTGATCTTCGGTGGCATCCAATGAAAACATCAAGTCGAATACCGATTCGTGCACCTCTTCAGGGCGACAATTCGGTTTATCCACTTTGTTAATTACCACAATGGGTTTCAATCCCAGGGAAATTGCCTTTTGCAACACAAAACGTGTCTGCGGCATTGGTCCTTCAAAGGCATCCACCAGCAATAAAACGCCATCGGCCATGTTAAGCACACGCTCAACCTCTCCGCCAAAATCGGAGTGACCCGGTGTATCAATGATGTTAATCTTAACACCTTTCCACATCACAGATACGTTTTTGGACAAGATGGTGATCCCACGCTCGCGTTCCAAATCATTGCTATCCATGATTAGCTCACCCACATCCTGGTGATCCTTGAACAACTTACCGGCCATTAACATCTTGTCTACCAAAGTGGTTTTACCATGGTCAACGTGTGCAATAATGGCCACATTTCTTATCTCCTGCATATACACTATTAAATTGGCGTGCAAAGGTAGACCAATTTTTTGATTTTAAGTGATATCAATCTTAAAAAAGGTTTAAATATCTGGATTATGCGGGAAGAAACCGAATCAGCCACTCATACTCCATTCCCCTCACAAGCTACTTATTACTATCACATTCCACCAAACATTAAACAGTTGGTTTTATATTCTGGTTCATCTTGAATAAATTATGGGGATCATTTTTGTTTTTAATTTGAATTATCTGCAATTTTAAATATCATTGTGTTAAATTATAATTATTTACACAATACTCTGATGATGCGATCAATACCATTCCTTTTGGGATTTTTTCTTCTTTTTAATGCTTGTACTTCCGATGAGAAGACCTACAACCAAGTACAAAAAATCAATCAATTCATACAAGTGAATATGGATCATTATTACTATTGGACTGAGGCCATGCCTGATCTTGATCCCCTTTCACAACCTGATCCCAGCACCTATTTCAAAAGTTTACTTTATACAGACATCGATCATTGGTCACTGGTCATCGATGATTATAAATGGTTATTGAATTACTTTGATGGTAACCGCAAAGAAGCAGGCTATTCGCTCCGTCCCTATACCCTGGAAGATCATCCGGATCAAATGATTGCCCTCATTGAATATGTGGAACCTGGCAGTCCAGCTGATCGGGCCGATTTAACACGGGGTAACATCATCGTGAAAGTGAACGGTGCTTCGTTGAATAGCGATAATTATTCAGCTCTGTTACGATCCGAACCATTGACCATTGGTTTAGGGAGTGTGAGTGACGGCACTGTAACAGATATAGAACGCTCTGTTAATTTGACAGCTGAAGAACTGATCATCAATCCCATCTTATGCCATAAGGTCTTCGAGAAAGATGGCAAAAAAGTGGG
>Ga0193953_1000037_pt1 | contig 68115 bp, 47 predicted proteins | sample BB_4_MG_FD_140325 | JGI IMG/M metagenome (GOLD analysis project Ga0193953, IMG submission 140325) | Microbial mat bacterial communities from the Broadkill River, Lewes, Delaware, United States - BB_4_MG | ecosystem: Environmental > Aquatic > Freshwater > River > Microbial mats | place: USA...
ACAGGGAAAACAGATGAAAATGGGATTTTCAATTTTGCAGGGTTACGTGATCTTGATCCAAAGCTAAAACAATTAGATAGTTACGATAATAAAAAACCGCGCTTAATGTTGGAAGTGACTAAAAACGGCGCGATTGCTTTATTACCTTTAGATTATCGCTATCGGGTCAGTATGTATGACTTAAATAGCAGCCCTGATTTTTATGCTTATAATCGTAAACAATATGGGCATATGAAAACGTGGGGTACCACTGCACAAGGGGTCTATCGTGCAGGAGATACCATTCAATATAAATTATTTGTACGCGATCAAAATAACCAAAAATTTATCCCAGCCCCACAAAAAAACTATCACCTAAAAGTGATTGACCCGATGGGTAAAGTGGCGCATGAAGTGAAAAAGCTGTCTTTATCTGAATTTGGTAGTGCATCAGGGGAATTTACTACCCGTAAAAATGCCCCTGTAGGCTGGTATCGCTTTAGCTTAAAACCTAGCTTTACTGATAATACTTTACATCCTATGCAAGTCTTAGTCAGTGATTTCACCCCTTCTCCTTTTAAAGTACGTACCACGATCCAAGGTGATCATTTTACAACAGGTGATCAAGTAAAAGTTGAAACCAAAGCGCACTTACACGCAGGTGGCGCATATACGGAAGCCTTAACCCATATTAGTGCACGTTTAAAACAAGCTGATTTTAGTTCTACTCACCCTGTAGCAAAAGGTTTTCAATTTGATGTGCAAGTAAAAAATGTTCATGACATGACAGTGCATCAAGCAGAAGGAAAAAGTGATCAAACAGGGCTGTTTACCAGTACTTTTACGTTACCTAAAGAAACCGCTATTTTATACGGTAAACTCTTGGTAGAAAGCAGTGTACGTGATGATCGCGGTAAAGATGTCGCAAACCTTAGCCGTGCGCAATTTATCGGGCGTGACCGCTTTGTGGGAGTGAAAGAAACAAGCTGGTTATTAAGCCAAGATAAGCCTGCTATTGTTGAAGCATTAGTGGTGGATACTTTAGGAACACCGCGTACTAACACGGCAATGACTCTGCAAGTTGAATACTTAGAAACGAAAGCTGCACGGGTGAAAAGTGCAGGGAATGCGTATATCACTCAATATCAACATAACTGGGTCAAAGTCAGTGAGTGCAAACTTGTCTCTTTAGAAACAGCGGTTTCTTGCCAGTTTACACCTAGTAAAGCAGGTGAATACCGTATTCACGCGGATATTAAAGATACTTTAGGGCGTAAACACCGTTCTACTTTATATCAATATGCAACAGGGTCTACACCTGTCGTATGGGGCAGTGGAGCAGGACATGGTTTATCTATCCAAGCTGAACAAAATAGTTATAAAGTGGGGGAGACGGCGCGTTATATTGTTAAAAACCCTTACCCCAATGCAAAAGCTTTGATTACTGTTGAGCGTTATGGGATTTTAAAAAGCTGGGTCAAAACATTTAAAAATAGTGTTGAAGTGATTGAAATCCCTGTTGAACAGGATTATGTATCAGGCTTTTATGTCTCTGTCATGGTTGCCTCGCCCCGTGTTGATAAACCTATTGATGCAAAACAGGTGGATTTAGGTAAACCTGCTTTTAAAATGGGCTATGTAAAAACTGATGTCAGTGATCCTTATAAACAACTAGATATCAGTATCACACCTGATAAACCCGTCTATAAACCGCGTGATACCGCAAAAATTGATATTCAAGTTAAGCCTCATGTCATGGATAAAACCCCTGATACTGAATTAGCGGTGGTAGTATTAGATGAAGCGGTATTTGATCTATTGCGTTCAGGGCGTAGCTACTTTGACCCTTATAAAGGTTTTTATCAGCTAGATTCCTTAGATGTGACCAATTTTAACTTATTGATGCGCTTAGTTGGGCGACAAAAATTTGCTAAAAAAGGCGCCAATGCAGGGGGTGATGGGGGTTCTAGTCTCTCCATGCGAGCAGTATTTAAATATGTGAGCTATTGGAATCCAAGCTTAAAAACTGATGCCACAGGTAAAGCAAGTATTAATGTTACGTTGCCTGATAATCTTACAGGCTGGCGTGTGTTGGTGATGGGGGTCACAAAAAATGATCTAATGGGCTTGGGTGATACACAGTTTAAAGTCAATCAAGCCATAGAATTACGCCCTGTGTTACCAAACCAAGTGATGGCAGGTGATCGGTTTGACGCAGGTTTCACGGTGATGAATCGCAGTAAAACCGCGCAAGAAATTACCGTACAACTCTCTGCTACAGGTGATGCATTACATCAGGCTGTCAATGCTAAAAAAGTGGTACAGGTCGCGCCGTTTAAACGTGTTCCTGTATGGTTACCTGTCGCCACTGAAAAAGCTGGGGAGATACAAATACACGCCACAGCCATAGCAGCAGGCGAGCAGGACGCTGTGCAATATAGCATCCCTGTTAAGGCACCGCGTGCTTTAGAAACCGCCAGTACTTATGGTACTACCACACAGGAGAGTGTCAGTGAATCGATTCAAATTCCTGAAGCAATTTATGCTGATACAGGTGAAGTGAGTGTCACCTTATCACCGAGTGTGATCACAGGGGTAGAAAGTGCATTTCGTTATATGCGAGATTACCCCTATCAATGTTGGGAGCAGAAGTTAACTAAGGGTGTGATGGCATCACATTATCAACAATTAAACCCTTATATTGATGATACATTTGTATGGCAAGAGAGTCAGACCTTACCTGCTAAAACAGCGGAATTCTCTGCTGATTTCCAAGCTGAAAATGGTGGTATGAGTTTCTTTGTCCCTAAAAATGCTTATGTGAACCCTTATCTCAGTGCCTACACTGGGTTAGCGATGACATGGTTACGTAAACAGGGGCAAAGTTTTCCTGCAAAAGTAGAAAATCGTTTACAACGTTATTTAGATAAACTACTACGTCAGAAAAATGTTTTACCCAATTTCTACAGTAAAGGCATGGCAGCCAGTGTACGCGCGGTCGCCCTTGCTGCATTGGGGGCACGTAACAAAGTCACACCAAAATTATTAAAACGTTACTTCCCACATGTTCAACATATGGATATGTTTGCCCGTGCCTTATATTTACAGGCTGCACTGAGTGTGCCACGGACAGAAGCTATTCAAAAAGAGGTCGTTAATACATTGCTGGCACAAGCTGATTTTACCAGTGGTAAAGTGAGTTTTAATGAAAATTTAGCGGATGAATACCGTTATTTACTCTCCTCACCTTTACGCAGCCAATGTACGGTGTTGAGTGCCTTGGTTGCCTATGATGAAAAATATCCTGATAATCAACAAATCAGTGATATCCCATTTAAACTGGTGCGTCATATTACCCAAGCGCGGAAACGCCAAGGTTACTGGCGCAATACCCAAGAAAATATGTTTTGCATGAATGCTTTAATTGATTTTGCACGCGTTTATGAAAAGGACGCGCCTACCATGCAAATTAAAGCATGGTTAGGTGACACTTTATTGGGTGAAGCTAAATTTGCTGATGTAAAAGAAACCCCAATTCGTTTTGCACAGCCGATAACAGCCAGTGATGTAGGGCGTAAAACACAGATGAAAATGGATCGTACAGGGCAAGGGCGTATGTATTACCAAGTACAACTACGTTATGCCAGTAAACAGCGTAATACGGACACTGTGAATGCAGGCATTGAGGTGCAGCGTGAATATCATGTAAAACGTGATAATGCATGGCAGCGTTTAACTCCCCCTTTACAATTACGCACAGGGGAATTAGTAAGGGTTGATTTATTTGTCTCTACGCCTGCTGCGCGTTATTACGTGGTGGTTGATGATCCTGTGGCAGGGGGCTTAGAACCTGTAAATCGTGATCTGGCTACAGCTGCCCAATTGAGTACACAAGCAGAAGGTGCACTTTATGATAAAGGCTCACATTGGTTTACACAAAAGTCATGGCGTGAATTTGGTGGGGGTTTTAATGGCTTTTATCATAAAGCTTTAAAACATGACAGTGCACGTTTTTATGCTGACTACTTACGAGCAGGAAATTATCATTTATCTTATGTTGCGCAAGCTATCAGTGCAGGGGAGTTTACAATCTTGCCTACACATAGTGAAGAGATGTATGAGCCTGATATTTATGGGCAAAGTACAGCAGCGAATGCAGTGATTGTTCGATAGTAAATAGGAAGTGTTAGCGGGGTGTTATGCCTCGCTAGCTAATCATTCAAAACATAAAAGTGACGGTCATCTTATTAGCTAAAATTACTGATCAGTAACTCATTTAACTGCCCTCTTTTATTACCGTGGGCATTGATACTGCGTTTAGCCTGTACTCGTTCAATTTTATATTGTATATATAATTCATCAAAAAATTCATCATCTGGCTTATAATTTTTTACATCTGAATTACTTAATAGCCATTTACATCCCACCTTATCAAGCTGGTCACAAAAATTTTTTAATCTTATTTGCTCATTATCATCAAATGTATCTTTAGCATAAGTATTAAAGCTAGAGCTTGCATTAAGTGGTTTGTAAGGAGGGTCAAAATAAAAATAGGTGTTTTTTGTAGCATGATGAATGGTCTCTTCAAAATCACCTGTTAATATTTCAACCTTAGCAAGCGATTGACTGACTAAACGTAAATTAGGTTTATCACAAATCCGTGGTTTTTTATAACTCCCAATAGGTACATTAAATATATTTTTTTTATTTACCCTGAATAAACCATTGAAACAAGTTTTATTAAGGAAAATAAATAAAGCTGCCTGTTCAATTTTTGCTGATTTTCGTGTATTAAAAAGGGTTCTTTTCTTATAAAAATAGGCTTTTCTTGCCTCATCATCATTAGCAAAATGAAAATATTCATTTTCCCATTCTTCTAATAATTCAATAAGTAACTCGACAGATTCAGAAATAGATTGATAGGTATTGATTAAATCTGTGTTTGCATCATTAATAACGGCTTTTTCAATATTAGGGTAATTATTTAACACCCAAAATAAAACAGCCCCACTTCCTACAAAAGGCTCAATATAAGTGATTTTTTTTTCTTTATCACAAGGAAATTTAGCACTTATTTCTTTAATAAGCTGTGTTTTGCCACCTGCCCATTTTAGGAAAGGTTTACTTGATATACTCATTCTATCTTGCCAGTATATTTATGTTTTTCAAGAATATTAGAAAGCACAAAGCCCATACAGATGACTCTGTATAGGCTTTTAGTAATTCAGCTAATAATGATTATACGCTAGTTATAATCATTAAAAACTGATAAATCAATGGTGGAATGTATTTGGCAATTACCACCTTATAAAACCCTATTTAGGTTTTGTTAGTTGATCAATACGTTGCTGGTTATCTAACACTGTATTAACCAAATCATCATACGCCCCATCATTTTTGATTAACCAATCTTGTTTAGTCACAAGTACGGCGGAAACAGCCAATGTTTTAGTAGCTGAAAAAATGCCGTCTTGCAATTTTTTATAGGTATCAGAAGGAATCTTAGTAAAAGTATAAATGGGTTGCCCTGTTGCATCAGTTTTGTCATTAAAATCCCAATCATCAACAGGTACTAGTTTGATATCTTTACCTTGTTGGTTAAGGCGACGAGTATATTTAGATTTTAACCCCCCTACATAAAGTAGACATGAGGCAGATTTATCATTGATAAGCTTTGCAATTGCACCACTTCCCCCAGCAGAAATGGTTTTTACTTTTGCATAATCATCATCAAGCAAGGTGAAAGTACGCCATGTTAAAGAAGAGCCACTGCCTTTTTTACCAATCATTACAGTGTATTTTTTCGGGTTATCTTCTAAATCCCCTACTGAATCAATATTTGCAGTACGTTTACATGCTAGGTGTACATATTCATTATACAAGGTAGCCGTGCGTTCAACCTTTAACACCTTGCTATCGGCGGCAGCAAAATAAGCATCAGCTTGTACAATGGCTGCATCACATTTGCCTTTATGTAAGGCAGACATATTCTCACGAGATCCTTTTGTTTCTATCACATTAATTGAAATTGTTTTAGGAGAGTACCTAGCTAAAATATCCCCCACAGCATAATAGGTGCCCTGAGTACTGCCTGTACACAAATTTAACTCTGTTGTTTCATGTGCTTGCACAGCCATACTGCTTGCAATTAAAGGTAATAAATAAAGTGCTGGTAAAGTACGCATAACATCCTTCTTCTTAGTGATAACATATTGTAGATTTATAGTCATTATTTAGTGCTTAAAAAAAGCAATGACTTAATTATAGTCTTTTATCATCTTGTTTTTATAAAGCTCGAGGTATCATACAGTGTGTATAAAGAATAAAAATTAACTTAAATGCTTTTAAATCGGTACATAATCAGGTATCTTGTGCAACACCAATTTTTTACATTTTTTATTCTCTACTAAAAAAATTAGGACGATACTATGAACTTGGATAAAGTCCCTGCAGGTAAAAATATTCCTGATGACATTAATGTTATCATTGAAATTCCCGCACATAGCGATCCTGTTAAGTATGAAGTTGATAAAGAAACAGGGGCAATGTTTGTTGACCGTTTCATGAACGTATCAATGAGTTATCCTTGTAACTACGGTTACGTGCCTAACACATTATCTGAAGATGGCGATCCTGTTGATGTATTAGTCATCACACCTGTTCCTTTAATTAACGGTGCTGTTATTCGCTGCCGTCCTCTTGCTGTATTAAACATGACTGATGAGTCTGGAATTGATGCAAAAATCGTGGCAGTTCCTGTTGATAAATTATGTGCAGACTACCGTGATGCAAAAGATATTAACGATGTGAGCCCAGGGATCTTAAACCAAATCAAACATTTCTTTGAGCATTACAAAGATTTAGAAGAAGGTAAATGGGTTAAGGTTGATGGTTGGAGTGATGTAGAAGCAGCACGTAAAGAAATTTTAGCGTCTGTAGAACGTTACCAAGGTGCATAAAATACTTTAGGTTGACACCCTGTCAACATGATGTATTGATAGCACTCTTCAAAAAAGGCGTGATTTTATTGCGCCTTTTTTGATAGCCATATATTAAAATATCTCTTTCTTTATATTCCATCCTATTGCTTCAAGAATATCGAGTGATGCCTTATCAGGTGTGGCGTAATACTGCCCTGTGATAGAAGGGTTCATTAAGTATTTCTTATCTTTTTCTCCTCTCTCACTGTCTTTATCACTCACAATATGTGTACAGGTGCTAAAGGGATAAAATTGATTATATGTATACGCTGCTGTAGCAAGAATATACTTTTTAATATAGATAGATTCTTTTCCCATAAATGCCTGATAATCAGCTGAAGCTTGTCCTTTATGTTGATACTGTGGGGCATCAGCATAAGTCAGCAGCTCATCAAATGGTGTGATGGCTTCCATTCCTTGCTTAATCTTTTTTAGATCTAATTCACCTTCTTTAGTCAAGCCTAAGATAAAATTATCATAGGGAATATCTATCTCTAAATGCTTCATAATATACTGAAGCCTTGGAAGTAGTAGTGTGGCACTAGAATAAAACCCTTCAGTTTCACTGACTGCTCCCAGCCCTAAAAACCCTAAACCATGACAAAACTCATGCATCATTGTTGTCGATAGACAATGTTCTCCTTGAGTAATTTTAGGTTCTGATGAATGACCGATTCGCCATTGCGTACTGGAATCAATAATCACAATCAGATCATATTTTGTATCATGAGGGTTTTTGATAGTACCTGTTAGCTTTGCAAGCGGGCGCGTTAAGGTATGAGTCTCTGTCTGGCAAATTCCGGGGATACACATTGCATGAAACCCTGCGCCTGTTGTATCCACATAGTAGATAATTATATTAATAGTGAGCTCATTTTCTATGACCTGTTCCCATTGTTTCGCTGCGTATTGAATATCATCTTTTTGACTCTGGTTAAGCTTTTGAGTATGGCTAGAAGCATAATCTAAATTAATAGTAAGCATTTTTTATTTTCCATAATATCAAATAGTTGTTCTTTAAATCCATTTAAAAATCAGTAATATAAATTTATAAAACTATTGTAATCTCTATTTTTTTATAAAACATGTACTCTATTACAGATTCTTTTTGTTTTAATTGATAGGTGTAGATAAAATATAGCCTATATTTTTCCTATAATAAAAAAATGACAATTACTTATTTACTACTATATATAAAAATACGCACACTTTACTCAATTTAAACGACTAAATTAATAAAAAATAATTTGTAATGTTTTTTTTACAAAACTAAATAAATACAAAGGATATGTTATGCCAAAACATTGTATAAAAAAGCTTGTGGGAATTATAGCTGGAATAACATGGAGTATATTCAGCTATGCAGTAGATGAGTTACCTGAATATAAAATACATCAAGGAGTATCAGGCAACTTATCATCTATTGGTTCAGAAACCTTGTCGCATGTAATGAGTTCATGGTTTGAAGCGTTTCAACATTTTTACCCTAATGTTGCAATCCAAGTTCAAGTATCAGGCTCTTCTACAGCTCCCCCCGCTCTTTTGGCACAAACCAGTCAATTAGCAACCATGAGTCGTAGAATGACATCTGAAGAAAAAGCTAATTTTACCAATAAACACGGTTACCCTCCGACACAAATTAAAGTTGTAATTGATGCACCCACCTTTTATGTGAATAAAGACAACCCCATTGAAAACATGACATTTCGACAGTTAGATGCTATTTTCTCCTCAAATCGTCGCTGTGGGAAAAAATTACCTATAAAAAAATGGGGAGATTTAGGGTTGACAGGAGATTGGAAAGACCGTGCTATTCAAATCTATGGGCGTAATTCAGCTTCAGGTACTTATGCTTTTGTAAAAAAACGTATTTTATGTAAAGGTGATTACTTACCTAATATGAATGAACAACCTAGTTCTGGCTCTGTATTAGAGTCTGTAAATAAATCACTTAATAGTATTGGTTACTCTGGTTTAGGGCATATTAACTTTGGGGTAAAACCTTTAGCACTGGCTAAAAAAGCAGGGGGACGTTACATTTTACCCAGTCGTAAAACTGTTTTAGCAGGGGAATACCCACTTGCCCGTTTTTTATATATTTATATAAATTTACCCCCTAATACAGAAGTTCCTCCATTAGAAAAAGCTTTCTTAGATATGGTTTTATCAACAATAGGGCAAGAAATAGCTGAAAAAAGTGGTTACCTATCTTTGCCTCCTAAAATAGTACATGCAGAACGTAGCAAAATAAAACTAAACTGATATTTTTTAACAAGTTTTAATAGGGAAAGGTTCAAATACTTTCCCTCTATAGCTTAATGTAAACTGGACTGCTCCATACATCAAAGCTCTCAATACCATCTAGTTTAAAAAATCTTTCAATATTTCTTAAAATTTACCTGAGCAGTGTCTTAAAAATTAGAACCCCCACTATTAATTTTTAATATTAAAACATAAAGATTAATACTTATTTAATTTTAAATAAGCATAAGTGTAAAAATAGCTTGAAAATAAAAACCTATTCAGATTACACTCTTTTATTTAGTTTAAATGATAGGTGATTTATGAGACATATTACATTGTCATGTTTGATTTTTAGTTTAGTTGGTTGCTCCACAGTAAATGAAGTGGTTACCCCCTCCAATATAAAAGATAATAGTACAAATACTGCCTATCATACTGCTTTAGCAGATGCCGCTGTCATTGAGGCACATGAAGTCATTGATTTACCCATTTTAAATGATGAGAAAACAAGCGTTATCACATGGACAAACTATACTGATAGTTACCCTGTGGGGGAAGAGGTAACATTAGCATGGGGTGATGTATGGGTTACATTGGATGGGGATGTTAAGGCACGTTGTCAAACATTTGAACAAAATACATTAAATGATGATATACAAAAATTACTTGGTTTACCTTTAAAACCTGCTGAGCGTTATTTCATTACCTTAGAAGTCAATACAGCTGATTTATTTCGTCCTTGTGCTAACCCTGATATAAGCAATGCAACACGTTGTGGGCTTAATTTCCCTGATGAGGCAACAATCGAACATCGTGCATGGTATGCAGGACAAACAGCAACGGCTTATCATGCACCTATGGGTTATCCTTGGACACGTTTAGGTTATACCTATAATTGGAAAGAGGGAGCAAGTGAAGTCGGTGTACCTGAATTTGTGATTAAGAAAACAGCCACAGTCAAAGTTATTGACAAGACAGCTACCCAAGCTTATTGTCAAAAATAACTAGCTAAAGTATCAATTTTGCTGTCATAGTACTATATGTAAGGTTTTGGTGATAAATTTAATCATTTCATTACCAATAACTATGAAATAATTAAGATCACCAAGACCTTACGTACACTCTGATTACAGTAGAATAATTTAATTAATAATTGATTTGAAAATATAAACCAATACTGCGCCCTTCCCACTCTATATCATATTGACTGGGGTCATCAATGATACTGCTATAACTTTTTGCATTAAAAATATTCTTAGCTATAAGGTGAAGTTGTATATTTCTATCTAATTGGTAAGCAATATTTGTATTAACACGTAAAAAACCAGATAAATTATTATTATTACGCTCTGCTTCTGGGACATTCGCTTGATAATTATCAGGACGTTGACGGCGAGAATTATATAAAATACTCATTCCTAATTGTGTTTTAGGTGAATACTGATATGATCCTAAAATACTCACCATATATTTACTTAATAAAGAAATATCATGTACATCAGTATCATAATCAAATTTAAAATTTAAGCCATTATTATTAGGTAATTCACCAAAACATTCTTCTGCTTGTAATAAAGCAGAGGCTGAAAACTGTAAAGATAATTTTTGTGTTGGATAATAAGTGCTGCTTAATTCAATACCTGTGGTATTAATTTTGGCTAAATTAACACTGAATTCTTCACCCTCTTCAGGATCACCTACATTAAGTGGGATATCATTAATAGTTAAAACCAAAAGATCAGCAATAAAATCACGATAGCGATTATTAAATAAGGTAATATTAACTTCACCTTTAGTAAATAAATATCCTAGCTGTAGCTCTAAAGTGCGTAGATGCTCAGGTTTGGTAATAGGGCGTTCATGTAAATCAGGATTAAATTGCTTTAAATACTCACGAAATGTAGGCACACGAAACGCTGTACCATACAGTAATTTAGCATAGAAATTATCATATTGTCCCACTAAGCCTAATCGATAGCTCCATTCATTATCAAAATCTGATAACTTGTCATAACGCACCCCTGTTGTGAGGGCAATATTAGGAGAGAGATCCCAGATATCTTGGAAAAAAATACCTAAGTTTTTTCGCCGATTATTGTAACGCAATAAATCAAACCCACTTGTTTTCGTTACACTGCCATCAGGATCAAAATAAATCATTTCATTATGGTTTCGATCTGCGCGTTCTGTTAACCACGATATTCCAAATGTAGCATTATGTTTTTTATGCTTAATATGTAATGTTGCATCACTGCCTATTGTAGTACTGTCTCGAAAACCATCACGATGGCGGTTTAAGTAATTATTTTTATATTTATCACCTGAACGCGTTAAACGATAGCGATTAATAAAACTTTGTAATGTTAATGATACATTTTCATTAATTGCGTAATCATAGCCTAATTTTAAATAAATAGGGCGACGATGGAAAAAGCGGACTTCATTCTGCTTTGTACCTATATAAGGGGATTGATATTCATTGACTGATCCAATAATAGAAAAACCTTTTTTCTTATATTTTAAAAATAAAGCTGTTTTTTCTTTATTTTGATTACGATTAAAAATTTTTCCTTGTGGGTTAAGTTTAGGGTTAAAGCCTTCGCTATTATAAAACTCAGCTAACCCATACAGGTTTTTAGTACTAAATTCTGCATTAATCCCAACGGATGTATTATGATGATTTTGTTTACCATCAGTATAAGAACTATGCTGTCCATAACTTAATTCAACAGAATCTCCTGAATCTTTAGTGATAATACTGATAATACCTGCAAAAGCATTTGCACCATATAAGACTGATGCAGGACCATTTAATACTTCAATACGTGCAACATGGCGTAAACTTATCATCTCATCAATAGTAAAGTTCCCCCAGAATAAATCTTGGAGAGGAACGCCATCAAGCAACAATAGCACTTTACTGGTAGTACGTCCTTGTACTCCCCGAATAAAAAGGTTAGTGTGCCCTGATTCTGAAGGACTGAGCTGATAACTGGGAATATGTTGTAATACATCCTGTATTGTTTTAAACCCAAACCGCTGAAAATCAGCTTGGGTAAAGGCGCGCACAATCCCCGGTGTTTTATAAATTGAAACTTCTGACTTGCTACCTATAGAAACTAATTCAACATCAAAAAGTTTATCAATAGGGAGTGCAATCAGTTTATCAACATGACCTGTATTTTCTGCTGCAATACTGAGGTGACTATGACATAGTGCAGAAAAAAAACTACTTATTAGTATATATTTTTTTAAAACATGCATTATTTAACCTTGATTTTTAGGTGTAAATGCTTGAAGAGCTGTAAAGAGTAATTCTTCAAAAGTATAGCTAATGTTTTAGCCTAGATGAATAGATATAAAATAGTAAAAGATACTTTTTATTTTATTTTTATGAAATTTTTTATTGCTTATTTTACCTATTGCACACATTTTAAGTATAAATCATTTTGTTACACCTCTTACATAGACTACAATAGAGGGTAGACAACTTACTTTACGTATGTTTATTTATGGTATTTAGCAAACATAATAAATATATCACAAAAAAATTTTACGCTATATAGCAGCATACCCTCTGCATTTACATGGAATATTAAGAGGTTCATTATGGGATTAGGGCAAAAACCTAAGGTACTTTTGGTGGAAGACAGTCCATCACTGGCACTTGTCTATCAGGAATATTTGCGAAATGAACCTTGGCATGTCTCACACTGTGATACAGGACAAGATGCCTTAACATTTATTAATGCAACACCACCTGATGTAATATTACTTGATTTAGAACTTCCTGACATGAATGGGATGGAAATACTCAAACATGTTTATCAATCACATTTACCTAGTGCTGTGGTTATTATTACTGCGCATGGTTCTGTTGATATTGCCGTGGAAGCCATGCGCTATCGTGCATTAGATTTTGTAGAAAAACCGTTTGATGCTAAACGTCTGATTGTAACGTTACGCAATGCATTAGAACACCAAAAACTAAGCCGTATTGTTGAAATTTACCGTGAAAATTTTGATCGTGAACAATATCATGGTTTTATTGGTGCATCTTTAGCTATGCAAGGGGTTTATCGAATTATTGATAATGCCGCCCCCAGTACTGCCACAGTATTTATTACGGGTGAAAGTGGCACGGGTAAAGAGTTGTGTGCCGAAGCGATACATAAACAAAGCCCTCGCCGTGAAAAGCCTTTTATTCCTCTAAATTGTGCAGCGATTCCTAAAGATTTAATGGAAAGTGAAATTTTTGGGCATGTTAAAGGCGCTTTTACAGGGGCGGTACGTGAACGAGAAGGTGCAGCTTCACGCGCCAATGGTGGCACATTATTTCTAGATGAAATAGGAGATATGGATCTAGAGTTACAAAGTAAATTATTGCGCTTTGTACAAACAGGTGTGTTACAAAAAGTAGGCAGTAATACACAAGAAAAAGTGGATGTCCGTTTTGTCTGTGCCACCAACCACGATCCATTACAAGATGTGCAAGCAGGGCGTTTTCGTGAAGATTTGTATTACCGTTTAAATGTAATTCCTATCCACCTTCCCCCTTTACGTGAACGAGAAGGAGATATTTTACTTATTGCGCAACGTTTTCTGCTCACTTACAGTAAAGAAGAAAACAAATCATTTACTCATTTTGGTACAGATGTTGAGGAACTTTTCAGCCACTATGAGTGGCCAGGTAATGTGCGCCAATTACAAAATGTCATTCGTAATATTGTGGTATTAAATGAAGCAGAAAAAGTCAGTATTGAGATGCTCCCGCCTCCATTAAACACGATCCCTTTTACCCCTATAAACTCACCTATCACCATTAAAGCAATACCAAGTAGTCCAACTAGAAATAACTTAGCTCAAAGTGAAAATATTTTTAGCCCCACAGACGTTATTCGACCACTATGGTTAGTAGAAAAAGAGACTATCGAAAATGCCATTAAAGAATGTGATGGGAATATCCCACGTGCAGCGGCATTATTAGAAGTCAGCCCTTCCACTATTTATCGTAAACGCCAAAGCTGGCAAGAGAATGAGCAAGAAATAGAACCTGTATAGTACATATAACGTAAAAAACCAGTCAATTGACTGGTTTAACGGTTTCTATACAAGACTGCACTAATGTTTGTAATTTTTTAGTGCAGAGGGCATTATTGGCGCAAGGTTTGTTATTGATTCCCCAAATAATACAGTGGTTACATCAGGGGAGTTATTCACTATAGGCTGCTCATTTGCGACAGGTTGTAAGCGCAACATTAGCTCATTTTCAGCAGAAAGCTGGGCTAATTCTTCATAATTCAACATTTTTTTAGAAGATTTCATCGTACTTCTCCTAGCTTATAGTATTATGCAACACGTTAATAAAAATATGGGGATATAGCAATACTATATCAATTAATAAATGCAAAGATAATACCAACCTTTCAATAGCTCCTCTTATATAAAAAATACATTTATAGTCTTTATATACTATATAGAGCGACTATTGATATATTTATTTTCTCTTATTAACTTAATCAATACTGCCAACACTTTTTATTTAGTTACACATAGAATTATTAATCAGCCTATATGCATATTTTAGTTAGTAATGATGATGGGTATTTATCCCAAGGATTACATCATCTTGTCAGTACATTACAGGGGCTTGGTCACCGTGTCACAGTCGTTGCCCCAGAACGTGATCGCAGTGGTGCAAGCCATGCGTTAACATTAAAAAATCCCCTTCGTGTCTATCAAGCTGAAAATGGATTTATGTATGTTAATGGTACACCTGCAGATTGTGTTTATCTTGCTTTAACCGCTTTATTAGACAACCCTCCTGATTTAGTGATTTCAGGGATTAATACAGGTGCAAATTTAGGGGATGATGTATTATATTCAGGCACAGTTGCTGCTGCAATGGAAGGGCGTGCATTAGGATTGCCAGCTATCGCTATTTCCATTGATAATTTTTCTCCTCAGTATGTTGACAGTGCAGGGCAAGCCATTACCCAGATTTTAGCTGATATCACACAACAAAAATTTCAACTTAAAAATCACACTATCTTAAATATCAATGTCCCTGATAAGCCATGGCAAGAAATCCAAGGGATTAAAGTGACTCGTTTAGGGCATAGACATGCACCAGAGCCTGCTATTATTGAACAAGATCCACGTGGAAAAGCTATTTATTGGATTGGTGCAGTAGGAAAAATTTGTAATGCTGAAGCAGGTACTGACTTTCATGCTGTAAGTAAAAATTATGTTTCAATCACACCACTACACTTTGATTACACCCAACATGAAAGTTTAGCCACACTGAAAGCATACTATGAGTCATAATAACTCATAGTATTAAATAAATTTACTTTTTAATTACAATTAGATGCAATACCTTCTATATCTGTATAATTAGTTGCAATAGGGGCTGTTGCATTAATTGTACATGATTCTGTGTTGAATGAATGGAGGTTACTGTCATCATTTTCATGCAATGCAAAGACAAGTGTACCATCTTGTAATGTATCAATTGCTTCCACTTCACTAGGAAAGTTGTCACATTTTTTAGCTAGCTCATGTGTATTAAAGTCATAAGTATATAACTCTGTTCCTGCGACACCATAGAGAATACTTCCATCAGTATTCCATGAAATATCTTCAATCTCAATAGTGGATTCAACTTGAAGAATGCTTTGAGCATTTTCTGGGTTAATTTGAATTAAGCCTGTCCCTTTTGCCCACCCCCATAAAGTTCCATCAAGGCGAAATGAGATCGCTGCAACATCATTAAATCCTGTTGAGCCAATAGGTGTAAGCCCTCCATTATTTTTATTAATTTTAAAGAGAAATCCTTTGGGTTTGTTGTAACCTGTATTATTACCAGATGTTGCAAATAATTCTGTAGTAGTAGGGTGAACATCTAAACCTTCAAGATCATAACCATCATATGAGTAGGCTAGGTTAAGGGTAGAAACCTTGAATGATTCTTCAGGTTGTATAAAGAAAAGTTCAGAGTTATTCAGTTGTTGATCGTTAACACCGTAGATAATACATTCTTGTTCTGGAGCAGTTGTTGTTTCACATTGGCTTTGATGAAACGCACTAGGTAATAAACTATCACCAGCCCCATAACGTCGCCCTATGGCATCGCCAAAGTAGATATTATCAATAGAAACAGTTTCTTTTGTTGTAAAAAAGGTAACAGCTGTAATTTTTGCAGCATCATTACGATCAACACCTAAAAAACCATTAATGGCATCACATTTACTTGCTGAATTAGAAAGGGAGTCAATACCAAAAAAAACAGGTTTATGTACAAGGTTACTGCCATCATTAAGTGTTGTTATCATTGCAACCCCCCCTGTATTCATTCCTCCCCAGTAAGCTCCTACTGCATCAACAGGATTTTTAAAAGCGACTTTTAAATAGGAAGAGTATCCATCAGCCCCTGTTTTTAATCTAGCATAGAAGCTACCTGCAAAAGGGGCTCCTTGTGATACCTCTCCATCTTCTTGAGAAATACTAGCTCCTTTGAAGGTGATTTCTTGAATATTATCAAATTGTGATGCAATCGCAGCAGGGCTTGTTTGTCCATCTATTGCTTCAAAAGTAATCACTTTTGAATGTTCTTGTATGAAGTCATTCGCATTTGTAAACACTTCTGGGGCTGCATAAACAGATGAAATTCCTGTATATAATAATGTTGTGAGTAAAAAGCCATATGTTTTCTTCAAAGTATATACCTCAATTAAGTATTGGTTATATATAGAAATAAAATATTATTTTTTCATATAAAACATTGAATAATGTATTATTTGGTGACTATTCAAAGCAAATACAGCAAAGAGAACTAGCTATAGAGGCTGAACTTACTACAATAAAATGTTTTCCTGCACAGGAAGGTAATAATAACTCAATAGATAAATGTGTGGTGTTTTTTCGATATGATATTATGGACTGGAACCTGAGGACTAATGTTCTTTTAAGAACTCAAGGTGGGTATTTTGAAACAACAGATGGTGGTAATACATGGGAAGCTATCAGATTAAATAATGGTAATTATGGGGCTATATATGCAGTTTCTTGTATAACTGAATCCTTATGTTATGGTACTGGTTCAGCCGCTATTATTGTAAAAGGCTCTATTCTAGATAGGGAGACCAAATGGCAAATTATATCATCTCATACTAGCTTATCAGGCGATAATCTTGTAATGTTGAATTGCCCTAGTAGCCAAAGTAATCCATTAAAACACTACTGCTTCTATAACACAACAAGACTTGGTAAAAATCTTAAATTCTTAGAAATAGATATAAATAAGCCACGTACTCATAGTTTTAATAATTTAATTACTACTTCAGGTACATTAAATTCATACCCTACAAGTTTATTTGGTGATACAGATAAAAATGGTTTAACAGATGATGATTTAGCGTATTTTAAAGCTGGTGCAATAAATGATATTCATTGTTTTAATAATGATGAGTGCTTTGCTGTCGGTGATAATGGTACAATTTTTAAAGGGCAGTTAGAAACTCCTCTTCCTAAAAATGAAAATAATCGGAAAAGATGGAAATTTGTAACATCTCACATAACTGATAATTTCAAATATACTGCTTTAGGGTTAGCTGCAAGACCTAATAGAGATACAACTGAAAAACTAACTAATTTTCGAACATCTGATGGTCGTTTTCCAGATTTTAATCAAATATATTGTGATAATAATGATCTATGTATGATTACAGGGGAGTTAGGTATTATATTGTTCACCTCTGATAGAGGAGAAACATGGGAGCTTCGTCAACCTGTTGAATCTTTTGTAGATAACTCTTCATCTTTTGGTGATTCATATCATGGTGTAGATTGTGCGCGTGATTTATGTAAAATAGGAGGAACGAATGGTGAAGTAACAACCTTAGAATTTCCTGTTATTGCTAAAATGGCAATCAATTCAAGTGTAAGTTTCCCTACTACAACTCAAGAAATTACAGCAATATTAGCAATGGAAAATAATGGTACTAGTGCAGGGCATGTTGATGTCTTAATTCGTGGTTTTGCCTTTAATGGTAGTACAGCATGCAATGTTAGGTTAAAACTTACAGATTCAAATGATATAACTTCAGAAATTACAAATGAGAACTGGCGGAATCACTCTAAAGCTAATGATATGAGTGGACTTAAACGGAATTATTTTAAAAATACCTTTGGCTCTGTAAATAATAATGACCCTGCATTATTAGAACGTCTTACTATACCTGTCTCTAATGAACCTATTACATTTATGCTAAGCTTAACAGCTGTTAATGATAGTTGTACTGTTGGAAATATTGGTGTCGATATTCTTAACACTGTTGGAGATATTAAATTAACCCACTGGGGTACATCTAGTATACCAAGTCAAAGTACGGACTCTAATATGAGTTTTGTAAAACAACGTGGGAAAATGGCAGAAATGTTATTTAGAGCTGTACCTTCTGATCAGTGTACTGAGTCAACTATATTTATCTCGAACTTTTTAAAGGGAAGTCTTGCTAATAGTGAAGATCCTGTTCAAAATAATATAACAAAACAATTCTTAGAGAATAATAATGTGCAAGCTTTAGAGCTTAATTCAAACAGCCAAAATGAAGTCCAAGTTATATTTAATGAAGATATGGCTCAAATTATATTTGGTTTTCCAGAGGGGGTACCAAGTGATCAGGGGTTATTTAATACTAAACTTGAGTCAGAAATACCAGCAAACTGTGATGAACAAGAAATCCAACTTGCTTTTGATGTTTTGTAATACTACCTATCCACTTATAATGATTAATTAATCATTTATTAAAAAACCCAGTATTAGTATAACTATACTGGGTTTTTTATTGCAAAAAATATAACTATATATAAATACTTATACATTCAATTAAAAAATAGAATAGCGTATAAGCTTATATTAAAACAAGCTATATATTATTTTATATATTTGATTTAGAATAAGAAAAATTGATAATGTTTATGTTAATTCAAGCCAGCAAAAAAAACATGTATTATAAAATTCTCTTTTTATATCATTTGCTCTTGTGATTGAAAAAAAACACTATTAAAATTCCTGCGCACATTATCGTAATAGTATAAAAAACACTGCTTGAATATGGTGAGTGATTGGGTTTGTTGCTATAGTTGTTACAACGGCGCGTCCTCACTATGTGGATATTTTTATATTCATCACTCATACTCTCAATGAGCTGTATTACGACGCACTGCATGACACTCGATACAGGCACTTATAGCGACTTTAAGTGACCTATAATGACTATAATTTCTCTTCAGCACTTAAGCTATCAATAAAAATATATAAGATATCTTAAGAGGAACACACATTGAAGATAGAAGCCACCCTGTCACGAATTCCTCTTTTTCAAGGGGTTAACACATTACAATTACGTTCAATTGTTAACGGCTCTCACTTAATAAAAGTAAAACGTGGGGATACACTGTTTCAAAAAGGTGATACTGCGGAGGGGTTTTACTACCTCATCCAAGGAACAGTGAAATTAGCGATGATTGCCGCCAGCGGTAATGAAAAAGTTGTTGATATTTTATCGGAAGGTAATACTTTTGGGGAAGGGGTGATGTTTATGAATAAACCTTACCCCGTTTATGCACAAGCCACCACGGATGCTTATGTGGTGTATATTACTCGCCAAGCCATTACCTATGCGATAAAACAAGATCCTAGTTTTGCACTAAAAATGCTTTCTAAAGTTAGTTCATGTTTATATGATGTATTACGCGAGTTAGAAACAACCTGCTTACATACGTCTACACAACGTGTTATTGGTTACTTTATTAACACCATTCCTAAGCACTTTAGCGAACTTAATTCGTTTATCTTTACCTTACCCGCCACAAAAACAATGGTTGCCTCACAATTGAATTTAACACCTGAGACTTTTTCGCGTATTTTACAAAACTTACGCAACCAAAATCTGATTAGTATTCAAGGGCGTAATATTCATATTCATGATATATCAGGTCTACAAGCTTATGGGCAATTTGAAGACTACTAACGTGTAATGTATCTTAATTTTACTGAATAATTTGATATAGAGACCTCTATGGATCATACCATTGATGAATTAAATACCCTTGCCGATTTTGTACGCTGGGGAACAAGCCGTTTTAATGAGGCGGAACTTTTTTTTGGGCATGGGACAGATAATGCTTTAGATGAAGCAATTTCATTAGTTTTACATACCTTGCATCTGCCTAATACCATCCCCGAAACCTTATGGCATACCCAATTAACCTATCATGAAAAAAAGGACTTATTGCAACTTTTCCATCGTCGTATTGATGAACATATCCCCTTACCCTATCTAATTAATGAGGCATGGTTTGCAAATTTACGTTTTTATGTAGACGAACGGGTATTAATTCCACGCTCTCCGACTGCTGAACTCATTTTGCAAGGGTTTGAACCGTGGGTAAATGCTGAGAAAGTGGATAATGTGTTAGATTTATGTACAGGCAGTGCATGTATTGCGATTGCAATGGCTTTGACATTCTCAGAGGCACAAGTCGATGCCGTGGATATTTCAGAAGATGCCTTGGCTGTTGCTGAGCGTAATATTCATGATTATGCTTTAGAAGAGCGGGTACATGCTGTTCAATCTGATTTATTTGATAACTTGATTGAAAAGCGTTATGACTTAATTGTCAGTAATCCGCCTTATGTGGATGCGGTGGAAATGGCAAACCTACCTGATGAATATCATCATGAACCTGAATTAGGGCTTGCCTCTGGGGTAGATGGTTTAGATATTACTAAACGTATTTTAGAAACAGCAAAAAACCATTTAACTGATCATGGGGTATTAATTGTTGAGGTGGGTGTATCCCAAGCTGCTATGGTTGAGCAGTTCCCTAATGTACCATTTACATGGTTGGAACTATCACATGGTGGGGAAGGCATTTTTATGCTTACAGCTGAACAGCTAAAAGATTTGTAATATCAATAGCTAACTGATGTGGCATAGTAGAATTAAAATTTACTTGTATTCAAGGGAATATAAACTGACATACAAGTTTTATCTGGTTCCACACGCTCCGCGTCACTGCCATTAAGTTAAGGATTATCTGGCTTTCATGCCCCATGTTTTAACAAGGAAAGTGATCTGTAGGGTGGCAATAGCTGCGCCACTGACCCTTATATTTTAAGGTAAAAATTCACGCAGCGTATTCCACCTTTTTAAGGTTAAGGGTTGTAATCTAAGACATTCCTTGAAAATGGTGGAATACGCTGCGCTATTGCCACCCTACAAGAAACATGGCATTAAGTGAGGCGTTGCAAATAACGCTCCTATCATAAAACCTTATTCCCTTATTTCCCTCGACTGCCTCCTGATCGTCGACTGCTACGACTAGAACTGCGGCTACTACTAGAAAATGCACTACGTGAAGAACGACTATTAGCAGTTTTTCTATAATTGCTGCTAATACGCTTGCTTGGGGTACTGTAACTTTTTTTGGCTGGTTTCTTATTTGATACAGTGCGAACTATAGCCGTGCGACTGTAATCATTTTTCTTAGCTGTATTTCCCCCTGATGAGGCTGCATAGGTACTGCTACGTTTTTGTGTTGTAGTGTAGTCTTTAGTCTGTGTAACGTTGGAGCTATTGCGTTTTTGCGTACTATAATCTTTACTTTGTGATGAATTAGAGGAAGTGGGGGTTTTAGCTGGGGGAGCTGTGGAAGCATAAGTACTAACACGTTTTGGGGGAGCAGTGTAATCTTTAGTTTGGGTGCTGCGTGTTGTAGGGCTGCGCTGAGTGTAATCTTTTTTCCTTGTACTACTAACACTTGCGTTATTACTACGATCTTTGCCACTTAGTTGTGCATAAGAACTTGTACGCTTTTGTTGGGGTAAATAACTTTTAACGGGCTTAGGTAAGGCTTTACCTTTTTGTTGTGCACGTTGTTTTAGGCGGGTGTAATTTTTCTGAAACCGCTTCCGATCTGATTTAGGTGCATATTTTTTGCGCCCATAATCATTATAGTAACTATAATGTTGTTTCTCATACCAAGAGTTAAAACCCACTTTTCTAGATTTGTATTTTTTACGGTATTTATACTCTAAAACATCATCAGCAACATCAAATAAAGGTGCATAGTTATTATTCCAATTCCACTGACTATTGCCTGTGGGACTGGTTGCCCAGCGTCCATAATTTGGATTACCAATCAGGTAACTACCTGCCAAATGAGGAGGGGATTGTTGTTGGTTAGGGATGAGTACACGAGGAAGTTTACCACCTGATAAATCTGCCAAGGTATTCACAATATCAATTAAACTGTTGTTAAAGGTACTTGGAGAAGAGGCTTCCCAAATATTGTCTAATTCATCGAGTGAATTATCTAATTGTGTACGGGTTTCAGGTTTGCTTTGAATAGCGTAAAGGCGATCTTGTAAACCTCGATATAAACGTCCTGTAGTATGCCCTTCTTTGGCTAATAATTTAGCAAGGGGGGCTAAACGTGGTTTCTCTCTAGCAACCACTGCTGCATAATTATCAGTTAATACACTGTAACGTAAAGCCTTATTATCAAGTTGTCGTCCTAGTTCTTGCAGTCGGTGATTGACACGCTCTTTTTCAATACCAATTTGTTCAGAAAAATCAGGTGCACAGGCGGTTAAGAGTAACAGTAGAAATGAGATAATACCTATACGCCATATTGATGATGATAATAACAAAATTACCTCCTTCGTTTATATAAAAAACTGACACACTGTGCACAAATCAAACAGGTTTAACGTTCTGCTAATAAATGATAAGGACTGGGATCAACAATAGGGGGACGTTGTAATATTAAATCACTGGTCAGCCGTGCAGAAGCTAAGCCTAATACGATCCCATTACGAAAATGTCCTGCATTTATATAAAGACCTGTTATTTCAGGGTGTGCAGTAATATAAGGAATTCCTTGTGGTGCAGCGGGGCGTAATCCCGCCCATTGCTTTATTACAGTATAATCGGCAAGACGAGGAATTAAACTAAATGCGGAATATTTTAAATTTTCTAAGGCTTCAGCTGTGGTGTGTTTATCAAAGCCAACATCCTCTAAAGTACTGCCTACCACCACATGTCCATCACGACGAGGAATAATATAGTGCCCATTTGCTAACACAATCCGAGAGATAAGTCCCGCATGGGTTTTAAATAAAATCATTTGCCCTTGCATCGGTTTAATATCAATAGTCTGCTCAGTATCAGCAATTAATTCTTGTGTCCATGCACCTGTTGTCACCACAACTGTATTGGCGCGTAAAGTACCTTCAGGTGTTTCCACGCCTGTAATACGCCCTTGCTGATAAATTAATTGAGTAACAGGGCAGTGCTCTTTGATAGTGATTTTATCTTTTAAATCTTGGAGTAAAGCTTGTAATAAACGTGGGTTACGTACTTGCCCCGTATCAGGCAACCATACCCCCCCTGTATAGGTATTTAATTCAGGCTCACAACTATGCAATGTTGCGGTATCTAAACATTCTAAATGTGTGGTGTGATAAGCCGCCCATGTTTGGGCTTGTTGCCTTTCTTCCGTACCAATAATTAACAAGCCATTACGAATATATTCAGGATCACAAGCAGTGCGTTGATGAAGGGCATTAAAAAAATCAGGATAATGCTGCTGACTCCAGCGTGCTAAACGGGTGACAGCTTCAGGGTATCGCCAAGGATATAACGGTGATAAAATCCCCCCCCCTGCCCATGATGATTCTTTCCCTACTTCCCCACGTTCAACTAAACAAACAGTTAAACCTTCTGCTTGTAGTTGTTGAGCCGTTAATAAGCCGCTTACACCGCCACCAATAATAATACAATCGTACATGACTTGTTATGTCGCCTCGTTTTTATTCTTTCCAAAAAGTTGGATGCGCTATCCATGCGTGCCAAACGGCATCAAAGTGGCTTAAGTGAGTAAGATGTTGATGAGCATACCACCCTGTAAAAATTTGATGGGCAGCCGCTTCTTTATCAATACCTGCTTGCTGTAATAAATCTGCTGCAACACTGACATCATTTAAAACCCCTAATTCATCTTGTAATGCCGAGAGGGTTTTTGTATAGGGACGTACTTTTTTACGTGGATATAGCTCTGCAAAAAACTTGCTGCCATAGCCCATTTTTTTAATTAAAATACGCAGCTCATGACGCTGTTCATCCGTAAAATTTTCATGCCCTGCTGCATAATTTATTACCCGTTGATATTGTTTTTGTAATAAGGTATTGGCAAGTTTTTTGGCTGGGGCGCGTAAGGTTTTTTTCGCTTGTTTTGATAGGCTAGATTGCCATGCTTGTGTACTAATCCATAATCCCAGTTCAAGAATAAGTTGTGTATAAGAGCTGGAACGTAATAAAGTACGTACTTTGACATAAGCATCAGCTTGTAAAACACTGATATGTTTATCCAGTTGAATTAAGGCATCGTTATTTGGGATATGCTGCTGCATAAGCATTAAATTTTCACGAAACACATCCCAGTCACGGGCTTCCCCTAAGCAATTAGCAATGTATTTTATTTTTTCATTTAATTCTGCATGGGCTTTACGTGGAATGACGGATTTATACAAAGTCAAACAAGAACGTAAACGCCGCAACGCCACCCGCATTTGATGCACCCCTTCAATATCATTACCGTATAACACCATTTCTTCATTCATTTGTAAATGGGTTAAGCAACGACTCACAATCGTACTAAATGCCTGCTCAGCATTCATAGCCGTATTTAACTGTGTAGGTGCCGCTTTATAATATTGAATTGGCATTTCTGGGTTTAATCGATACCCTCTGGCAGCTTTACTGCGGCTATCCACCATAAGTGGCAGCTCTTCTAATAACTGTAAAGCGGTTTCATATAATGCGCTGATGGTACCTGATTTCAACTCTAGTTCAATTTCAGAAATATCAACTTGCCCATATTTATTATGAATCACACCTTGATCAAGGGCGATTTCAATATGGCTATTATCTATATGGGTATAATCCCATGTGCTGCGAGTAAAATCAGTAATAAAGGCTTCTTCAATAGTTTTTAATTTAATACCTGCCTTGCGCCACTGTGTAAGTACTTTCTTGGGAATTTTACTATAATCTGGAGAATCAGAATCCACTTCATCTTCCCATTCCTTACGCTGATAAATGCCGCCAACAATTTTTCCAGCAGTTTTCACTGTTTGGATTTTTGTTTCCCCATTATGACGAATACGTAATGCAATTTTTTCTGCCGCTAATGCATTATCAGGTGTATCAAAATAACAATTATATAAACGTTGATTTTGCTTATCATTTTCAGCAGCTTGAATAATAGGGTGTTGTAAAAAAGCCGCAACTGCTGCGACAGGCAATGTTAATTTTAACTCAGTTTCAGTGGGCATCAGTGAACACCTTATTTATTATCCTAAAAATAAAGAGTAAATTGTTCATACATACATTATTAAGGTATCAACCATGATACCCCCTTAATAACAACAACGTATGCAAGGAAGTGTTTATTTATACACAATCATCTATTTTTAATGGGATGCGAAAAGCTTATTGCTATCTTATGTTACAGAGTAGGGAAATATATGCTATCACATAGTTTATATAAGCTGTCATTTTGATGGGATATCATGCATTATTGCAATCATTCTGACTAACATCTGTTCCCATACTGTCGCCATGTCTGCTGTCCAATGCTCAGCAAGGTGTATAGCTAATGATTCTAAAAAAATACGTGTAAAGATGGGATAATGTGAATCATCAGTCTCATAATCTTGCTGATGACGCAATCCCAATTCTCGTAATTTAGTTTGTGTTGTTAGGCAGTTTGGTTGAGATACATACTTAATTCCTAACTCAATGGCTTGGTAAAGCATTGTTTGCTGGCGTGTCATACTCACATGGGTAAAAGCCGCTTTAATCTCTTCTGAAGAGGCATGGAATTTTTTATAAAAAGTACGTGTAAACAATTTTTGTTTATTATCCAAATAGGCAAAACTATTTTGTAACAACAGAATTTTATCTGAATCAAAATACTGTTTCACTTCATAAAGGTGATGATCATTTTGTTGCCCACGCAGTTGCACATCACTGTGATAAATACTTTCAATATCATTTTTAAGATATTGATACACTGTTTCAGAAATAAGTAACTGACTACCAAATTCTTTGTTTGCGGTTTCAATACGGCTGGCAATATTGACATTTTCCCCTAATACCGTTAGATGACGCTTACATGGGTGTCCAATTTCTCCCACAATGACAGAACCATAATGAATCCCAATACGAATATTAAACTTATGGTCAAAATGTTTTTCAGTATAGCGATTTAATATTTTAATACGGGTTAGCATCCCTAAGGCAGCTCGTACCGCAGCATCACAACTTTCTTTAGGGGTATTATGCTCTATGCCAAATAATACCATGATGCCATCCCCCATATATTTATCAATATAGCCATGATTCAATAAAATGGGGGAACATAACTCTTTATAGTAACGGTTAAGCAGATGAATCACATCGTAAGGTAAATTTTGGCTGGTAAACTCAGAAAAATGAGCGATATCACAAAACATGACCACTAAGGATTTTTCATAGCCATTATTGGCTTTATTACTTTCTGCATAGACTAAATCAACATCTTCATCATCTGTCACCAGTGGTCTAATGTCGACATCATCTGTCACAACTGTTTGGCAAGCAAGACGGATATCATTACCCCAGCCTTTTTTATCCGCAATACGTTGCTCTGCTGTATTACGAGGTGGTAGATTTTCTACCCCTTTCATCACCCTAACGCGACAAGTAGAGCAGCGTGCATGACCATTACAAGCATGATAATGGGGAATATTATGTGCCAATGAAATATCCAGCAAAGTTTGCTGTACAGAGCTGTCTACTGACAGTGTTTTTTTTTCGTTTGAATATGTTATCTTAGGCATAAGCTGACAGAGAATAAAAAAGAATGTATAAAAAATAGAACATTTTATATTGCCTTATATCCACTATTTTTAATAGGTATCAGTACTATCCAATACCCTGTATTTTCAGGATAAAAAGAGTAAAAAACATGTCTACACCCTTGGCACCTACGGATGAAAAAAATGATCCACCTGCTTATACCATTTTAAATGAAACCACTGAAACATCCTTATTGTTTCTTTGTGATCATGCAAGTAATACAATTCCTGCCTCATTACAGCAATTAGGATTATCTAAGCAACACATTAATGCCCATATTGCATGGGATATTGGTGCAGCCTGTGTGACTAAAAAGCTATCTCAACGTTTTAATGCAACAGCCATCTTATCAGGCTATTCCCGTTTAGTCATTGATTGCAACCGTCAACCGGGGGACCCCCATTCTATTCCTGCAGTCAGTGATGCAATCCCTGTTCCTGCCAATCAGAATTTATCTGATGAAGAAGTTGATCAGCGTGCAGATAATTATTTTTTTCCTTACCATGATGCCACCAATCGTCTTATTTCTCATATTTGGCGACATGGGCGCGCCCCTATTTTAATTGGGATTCATAGCTTCACCCCTAAAATGAATAATATAGCACGCCCGTGGCATCTAGGTGTACTGTGGAATCATGATGATCGTCTTGCTTTGCCTCTATTAGATGAATTGAATAAAAATGAAGCCTTATGTATTGGAGAAAATGAGCCTTATTCAGGGCGGCAAATTGGCTATACTATGACTAATCATGGTGAAGCAGCAGGCTTAGCTCATGTAGTATTAGAAATTCGCCAAGATTTAATTGCCACAGAGCAAGGGTGTGAAGATATGGCAGCCCTTATTTATAAGGCATTACTCCCTATATTAGCAAACCCTGCTTTACATATTGTTGAACATTTCTAATGGGAGACAATTTGCTATGCGTACCCCCGGACATTATGTAGCCCCTTCTTTTACACTTGGAATAGAAGAGGAATATTTTATTATTTCTCAAGGTAGCCTTGATTTAGTCAAAGAGCAACCTGCTGCATTATGGCAGCGTTATGAAAAATTACTAGGGCAGCAGGTCAGCCCTGAATTTTTACGAGCACAAATTGAAATTGGTACAAAAATACACGCAACCCCGAATGAAGCTGCTGAAGAGCTGGTTTTTTTACGTCATACACTTGCTGATGTCGCAGATGATTATGGGCTAGCTCCTTTAGCTGTCTCCACCCATCCTTTTGCTCAATGGCATGGACAACAACCTACCAATAAAGAACGCTATAGTATTTTAGCCAATGATTTACAAGTAGTGGGACGGCGTTTATTAATTGGGGGAATGCATGTCCATATTGGTATTGAAGATGAAGAGCTACGGGTTGATTTAATGAATCAGGTTAGCTATTTTTTACCGCATTTACTCGCTTTAAGCACTTCTTCCCCTTTTTGGGAGGGAGAAGATACAGGCTTAGACTCCTACCGTATCAGTGTTTTCAGTGAACTCCCTCGCACAGGGTTGCCTGAACAATTTGCCTCTTTTACTGAATATACCCGCCATGTTCAAGTACTGATTGATGCAGGTTTAATTGAAGATGCCTCAAAAATATGGTGGGATATTCGACCCTCTTCCCACTTCCCTACTTTAGAAATGCGCATTTGTGATGTGTGCACAGATATTAAAGATGCTTTATGTATTGCCTCTATCTTTCAATGTTTACTGCGTATGTTATACCGCTTACGATGTAACAATCAGCGTTGGCGGATTTATTCTCGAATGTTAGTTGATGAAAACCGTTGGCGTGCCCAACGCTATGGAGTCAGTGAAGGCTTGGTAGATTTTGGGCAAGGAAAAGTGATTGCTTGTACTGATTTAGTGGAAGAAATGTTGGGGTTGATTGCTGAAGATGCGGCATTTTTCAACTGTGAGCACTATATCGATCATGCACGTACCTTATTAAAACGTGGAACAAGTGCCCAACAACAACGTAAACTGTATAATACAGCTCGTCAACAAGGCAAAAGTAAAAAACAGGCTCTTGAAGTAGTGACACAATGGTTAATGGAAAAAACCATAGATTTTACGTAAAAATATCCCCTACCCAATATTGCTATTTTAATTTTGATTACGTTATGTGAGTCAAAATATATATACCATACATCACCACTTATGTGTTGACTGTCAAAAATATAGCATGTTGTTTATAATTACATAGATGAATAAGCCTGTATTTTATACAGGAAAAATAGTTTTTAGCTAAATAACTATTCATCACTATTTTTATCTTATAAAATAAGCTGATATAGCAAGCTCTCTTACTTTGAGAGTGTTGTATACATACTCTATTTTATAATGATATACACATCTTTTCCCATTATTTAATGGGATACACAGATTATTCAAACTGGCATAAACTTTGACTAGAGGGATATGGGGAGGCACCATAATTCAAACCTCCTTGGTTTAAGGAGCGCATTGTGTTTAAAAAAATTAAATTACATCATAAATTATTATTAAGTCTATTTTTTATTACCAGCTTTTCAACTATTGTAACGCTCTCTTTTTCTATTTACTTTTTTTCCCATAAAATAAAACAAGAAGCTGTTGATAATATGCGTAAAAATATGCAAGTCAGCCATACTTTTTACCAACAGCATATGAATGATGTTGCAAAAATTACACACTTCCTATCCCATGATACACAATTACAAAACTTTAGTTTTTTTAATTTAAAAAAGCGTATTATCCCTTACTTAGAGCAATTGCGTCACCGCGAAAAATTACAGCAAGTTATTGTTTTTAATGTAGCTAAAAAAACCTTGCACCACAGTAGTACTAAAATAGTCTCCTCTTTTGCAAATAAAGATTTTGAGCATAACCCTTTAGTAAAACGTGCGCTAAATCAACGAAAAACAATGGCTGCAATTGAGCATTTAAAACAAGCCGATCTACCTTCAGTACTCACAATCACCAGCGTCAGCCCCATTTTTGATAAAACAATTGCTAAAAAAACCGTTGCAGTTGTCATGGTTCGCTATGTATTAAATGCAAATCAATACCTTGTCAATACTTTATATGATTTATTAGGAGCTTCCGTCAGTATTTATCATGATAGCCAAATTATTGTTACCCAAGCGCAAGAATATCACTTATCTAGTGAGTTATATAAAACCCTCGAAGGCTACCCAAAAAATCAAAACCATGAAATTATTATTATGAAAAAAGGGGGGTACCTTGCAGAATATAAAGGTTTATATGATATTGAAAATAATATGGTAGCAGTCTTAGCAGTACAAATTTCAGCAAATAAATATATCGATACCACCAATAAAGCAATTATGAACTTTATTATTATCATGTTGTTATGTTTAAGTATTGCCTTTTTACTTGGCTATATCATTTCTCGCCAAATTGTTATCCCCATTAATAAATTACTTATTGGTGTAACACGTGTTAGTTCTGGTGATTTATCTCATACAATTAAGACAAATACCCATGATGAACTGGGTACTTTAGCACAAGCTTTTAATAGCATGGCACAACAACTGAATGAATCTTTTAATGTATTTAGAAATACTATTTCAACGCTCACTCATGTTAGTACTGCTTTATCAGCAGAAAAGAATTTTAATAATTTACTAGATTTATTTGTCACAGAAGCTTGTCGGGTGACTCATGCTGATGGGGGAACCTTGTATACTGTACGTGATGATCACCTTATTTTTAGAGTCGTTAGAAATCAATCTTTACAAATTCATCAAGGGGGCAGTTCAAACCAAAAAATTACCTTACCCGCCTTACCTTTGTTACCTAAAGATGAAAATAAAGTCTCTGTGTATGTGGCTTTACATAAAAAAATTATTCATGCCACAGAAGTATATAACAGCTCTGATTTTGACTTTTCAGCTACAAAAGCTTATGACCGAGCGATGGGCTATAAAACCCACTCTATGTTAGTCGTCCCATTATTAGATCGCAGCCATCAGACTGTTGGAGTATTACAACTTATTAATCCGATTAATAAAAAAACAACACAACATATGGCTTTTACTGCAAACAGTATTGAAGTGGTGAAAGCCTTGGCTTCTCAGGCAGCAGTAGCATTAGAAAATGCTCGTAATTATAGAAAAATTAATACTAAGAATGAGGCATTTCGACGCTTTGTCCCCACTGAATTTATTGCACATTTAGGTAAATCAGAGGTAGAAGATATTAATCTTGGTGATGCCTCCCGTGAGCATATGTCAGTTTTATTTTCTGATATCCGTTCTTTTACTACTTTATCTGAGGCAATGACTCCCGAAGAAAATTTCCTCTTTTTAAATGATTATTTACAATTTATCGTGCCTGATATTATGCGACATGGTGGTTTTGTTGATAAATATATCGGTGATGCGATTATGGCATTATTTTCAGGAAAATATATCAGTGTTGCGGATGATGCAGTGCAAGCAGGTGTTGATATGTTAGCTAAGTTAAAATTATTTAACTTGCAGCGTAATGTACGAGGTTTAAATCCTATTAATATTGGTATTGGTATTAATACTGGGGAGTTAACATTAGGGACAATTGGTTATAAAGATCGTATGGATAACACTGTTATTGGTGATACTGTTAATCTTGCCTCACGCATTGAAGGTTTAACCAAACAATATGGAATCGATTTAGCCATCACCTCTTATACTTTAGCGGGTTTAAAAGATAAAAATAAATTCTTAACACGTGAATTAGATACAGTTCAAGTTAAAGGTAAAGAATCTGCTGTGACTGTTTATGAAGTATTTAATGCTGATGATGAACAATTATTAGTGAAAAAACTAGAGACTTTAGAAGAGTATGAAGCCGCATTAGAGTTATATAAAAATCAGCAATGGCAAAAAGCATTTAAACTTTTTAAATCTTTAACAAAACAATGGGATGATGAACCTTTGTTTAATTTATATTTACAGCGTTGCCGTCATTACCAGCTTAATCCACCTAGCCCTCAATGGTCAGGTATTACGCGTTTAGCTGAAAAATAGATAAGTCATATATTATTCATGTTTTCACCTTTGCGACTCTCTCATGCTTATCATTTAAGCCGTCAGTATGATGCAGGGCTAGCAACTCAACATGCCTGTTCTCAACAAGCTTATCAATTAGGCAAATATTTATGGAAATATTTCCCACCTACTATTAATCAACATACTATGTTGATTAGTATTCCTATGCATAACAAGCAAATAAAAACGATTGCATGGGAAACCTTATACCACCCCCAATATGAATTTTTAGCTCTACAAGCAGGTTATGCACTTGTACGTACTACAGCTAAATTTTCCCCTTACAAACAAGCACTGTATGCGAAACCACTGCGTATTTTACTATTTACTGTTGCAAACAATGAAAAAAATAGTGAACCCCTTGCTATTGCAGAAGAACAATATAGAGTGCGAGAGCTTTGCTATCAATGGCAACAACAAGGCTATGCTGTTGAATTATACAGTCCCCCATGTGGAAGCATGGATTATTTTAGTCAATGCTTAAATAAACATCGCTGGGATTTAGTTATTTTATCAACACATACAGTATTAACACACGCAGGTACCTTGTTATTATGCTTTGAAAATCAACAATACTTATCACCTCAACAGTTAGCAGTATTATGTCAAAGGGCGGGTGTACGCCATCTTGTATTAGCGGCTTGTGCATCAGGGAGTTGTACTTCTAAAGATAATTTTGTGGATGCCTTGCTTGATGTTGGGATATCACAACTTATAGTAATGCGAGAGCGTATTTTTGATCGGACAGCCCATATTTTTATATATCATCTATTAAATAATTTACTAGCAGGGCATAGCTTTGCCCATAGTGTACAAGCAGGGCGTATTGCTTTATTAAAACTATTAAAAAAAGGGGAGCGTTGGCAAAAAAATATTGATCATGAGACAGTAAAACAACAGTGGTCACTGCCTGTTTTATATAGTCGTTCTCCCCTTCATTTTTTTAAAGTTTTAAAAAAAAATTACCCTATATTTCCCAAACCAATATTAGGATTTGGGCAACGGGCTTTTATTTCCACTATCTTAAATAGTTTTCAACAAGGAAATAAAACAATCAATATTATTGGGCGCGCTGGGATTGGTAAAAGCCATTGTGCTAAAATGATTTTATACCATTGTTATGAAATGGGTATACAGCCTATTTCTGCCACAGAAAGTGCAGTAAGTCAATGCAAAAAAGAGAATACATATATCCTCTATTTTGATAATGTAAGCCCAATAAATGTACCTGTATTATTAGCGCATCTATGTAAGATGCAACAGAGTAATTTATACATTTTAGCCTCATCACAAGCTCCCTTAGCAGGTATGCTAATACAGCGTTTAACAGGTCTATCAGAGGCTGATTTTTTACATTATGCTGCCTATTTAGGGCTGAACTATACCTTGGTACAACTACGCTTTATTTATCGTGCCACAGCAGGACACCCACAAAGTTTGGCATTATTAGCTAATATCCCTTCCCCAAAAAATCATCAACAATTAAAAAACTGTATTGCTTATATTCAGCGTTATTTAGCAGCACTATAGCTAAATAAGATAAATTTCTAACGCTAATACCCAAAGCTTAGTGTAGAAGAATAAAATCCAATATTCACCACTATAACCCAATCACAAGCTTTGAATTTTAGGTTATTTAACTCTGCTGTTCTACTGTGTAACGTCAATTAGTTTATAAAACTTGGTGTGATGGCTTTTTAGATTTAGTGTGGCAAAGACACCAGATAATAATTAAAGAAAGGAAACTAAAAAAATGGAAAAAAAGGGGGGAACTGTCTTTTCTAAAAAATGATTTTTTTAAATTAAAAAAGACAGTTTTTATCAGCTTGAATTATATCTCGCGGACTGTTTTTGATGGGGGGCGTAAAGGAGATTTGCGCCAGCCATGACGTTTTAATAAACGGTAAATCGTCGACAGATAAACCTCTTTACCAACACGGTCATTATAAGCCTGATGAATATTCTTCACATCAAAAATCTGTCCTTCTTGAATATGTTTTTCAAAATCAAAAAGAAATACTTTTTCTTCACTTTCAGTTAAGTAATAGTTTTTTCGTCCACCACGAAATGCATTTCTTAACGCTTCTTCACCCTCTTTCATGTAACGTGAGTGTAAGTTTCGGACACTTTGCACGGTAAAACCAAGAATTTCAGCAATTTGCTTTGCTGAATAACCATATTTTGCGCGTAAATAAACAGCTTGAATACGCTTGTATTCATTTGCTTGGGTTGCTTCACTTAATAAGTGCTCTAATTTATCCACCGCATCATTTGGGAAAGCAGTTAGTTTTCTCATTATAAAATCGTCTTTATAAAATTGTTTATGTAAGCAGTTTGAAAAAAGTTTTGCATATAAACATATGTAAACTTTTATATAGCTTTATTGTATGAAAATAAAACTATGGCACTAAAAATAGACGTACAATTGTATTTATGAAATAAATACATATGTACCCATAAATGTAGTGTTAACACGATACATAATTGCCATACATATACGTGTTTATATTATTATCAATAACGATAACAAATATATATTTATTCGTATATTTTATATAAAAAAAATAATATTTAATAAATTAAAATAGATATTCGGTATTCTAATAGTGATAAAGAGTAAATACTTATAATAAACAAGTTATGATATCTAAAAAACATATATATTTATAAAGATATATAGCTTATTTCTGATTCAATTATTATTTTTTCTAAACACTAAAAAGAATGATAATCAGTAGTATTTTTTATTTATAAAATATGAAGAAATATAAAAAATAATACCCCATTATAATACATGAGTTATTTATAGGTTTACTATATCATACTTTATATATATGGTGTGTATTATCACAGCCATCATAAATAATGCATGATGTTTTTATACAATATTAACAAACAAGAGTCTTTGTATTTTATCGTATAATATAAATAACAACTATTATACCAAGCTAACTATTTGTATTATAAGCCATGATAATAGCTCAAGTAAGAGGCTTGCTAAGTGGCTTCAATAATAATAAACGTAAGCTAAATACGAATGTATTTTATTTGTATATTTATCCCTGTCATTCAATATAGGGGTTTTTTCAGTATAGACAATAGAGTGATATTAAAAAATATGCTTTTTTCTCTGTATCAACTTCTTTTGTGAAAAGTACAACAATAAACTAATTATCCATAATTATTTTTTATTATATAAATAAGAAGAAATAAAATTACAAATAATGATTAGAATGAAACTTACTCATATTAAATGTTAATACTTTTCATTATGCACTTCCTAACATATAGGTAAAGAATTATCCTTTATTTTTGTATATACAGCTTATAATCATTTTTTATACTTTATTTAGAGACCTTTATAGCTCATTAAATCTTTCATATATTTTATTAAGTAATGGATAATTATCAGTATTTTTTATTTAAGAGGGCGCGCTCTTTTCAGTTTGAAAAATAAACATGATTTCACTATCAAATATAGTGTTGTTATATTTAATAGGCATTCATAGTATAGGTAAGCAGACTCTTATTTATTTCCCTTTATTTTCACAAAAATAAAAGAATTATCCTTATGCGTTTACTTAAAAAGCTCTTTGCTAAAAATCATCGTTGGTCAGAAAAAGTGCGTGCTTATTCGCCAGATTTTTTTGAAAAGCTTGCCGCCCAGCAAGCCCCTGAGTATCTTTGGATCGGCTGCTCTGATAGCCGTGTTCCCGCCAATGAAATTGTAGGCTTATTACCAGGGGAAATTTTTGTACACCGCAATGTTGCGAATTTAGTAGTACATACTGATTTTAATTGTCTCTCTGTGATCCAATATGCAGTGGAAGTTTTGAAGGTTAAGCATATTATTGTTTGCGGTCATTATGGCTGTGGAGGGGTGCAGGCAGCTATGGAAAATAGTGAACTGGGTTTGATTGATAATTGGTTACGTCATATTCGTGATATTCAAGCCAAGTATAAAAAACTATTACACACCCTGCCTGATGATCAAGCCCGTGTTGATAAACTTTGTGAGCTGAATGTGATGGAACAAGTCAGAAATGTATGTTGCACCACGATTGTTAAAGATGCGTGGAAAAATGAGCAAGAACTGGCTGTTCACGGGTGGGTATATGGTCTAAAAGATGGCTTATTGCGTGATTTAGGGGTTTGTGTGACAAGCCTTGATGAATTAAATAAAATGCCTAAAGAAGTGACTGCAGAAAATACAATAATGCATGATCACTAATTTTTTAGGTTTTGGCTTGCAATATAAGCCCGTTGCAAGTGGGCAACATAATTCACAGCAGCGTGATCACTTAAGTCAATTGGTAAATAATGAGTAGCTTGAGAAAAGAGGCGATGAGCCAGTGCTTGCTTGTGAATACAACTATACTGATCAATATAACGTATTGTGCCAATATGTTGAAATTTAAATAAGCGTTTAGGGGGTACACGGCAGACTAAGTCATTATTATTGATAATACAGTAAATACGCTGTGTTGAGGCGTACTCAGCAAATGCGGCATTACCAATCTGAGGTGTGCCATAAGTATAGGTTGCATAGGCACTGTACTCAACACAAGCTAAATTGGCTAATGCTGCGCCTAAACTGTGCCCCGTTATAAGAACAGGTTTACTGCATTTCTCTAATGCATTTAATACTTGTTTACGAATAATCAACCATGCCTGATAAAACCCCCTATGTACTTTTGCTCCTGATAAATTGTGTTGAATAGGTAATCCATTCATATTAAATAACCAATTTTTCAGCTCCACTGATCCACGAAAGCTGCAAATAATGTAGTCATCCAGTTCCCATAATACCGCATGAATGCCATTTTCAGTAAAAGTTGCCCGTTCATATAAACCATATTTTTCTACAATCTGTCGTCGTATTAATCTGAGATCATCAGGTTGATAACTCAGTTGTTCCCCTCGATAGGTTAATCGTGCACATTCCATTAAAAACCATGACAAAGAAGGTGAATAGTGTTCACTGTCTTTTGGTAAAGAGTTAACAATAGGTAAGCTAAAGTATTCTCGCGCATAATAAGGGCAGTTAAGTGCCCGAAAACTATTATCAAAATCAATAGGGGTGAAAAAAGGGGGATTTTGGCAAGTGGATTGCATCGTATTTATCACAAAAAAGGTGTATTACATAAGCTACTGTATTTATAAGTAATAAAGATACCTATAAATAAGCTTAAGGTATTATGCTTTCATAATATTACATAAAAAAGTAAAAAATATAGTCACATCACTGACATTTTGTCATAAATAAAACACACTATATGTACTCTATTTTTACTAGGAGTTTAGCTTGAGCCATTATCAGGCAGTGTTAACATACCATCAGCAGACAAAACACCATGTCACAGAAGGCTTTGCTGCCGCCCCTCATACCTTAGATTGGCAAGCTCAACCTTGTGCATTTCGTCAGTATAGTAACACGTATTATTATGAATTACCGCTGACTGCTCAGCGTATTCATGCCCCTTATGAAGTGCTACATGGGCGTATAAACTGTCGCCCACGAGCACTGAATACAGACAGTATTGCCAGTTTATTAGAGCTGTCCTTAGGGTTATCAGCATGGAAACAGTTTGAATCCCAGCGTTGGCCATTACGTTGTCATCCTTCTAGTGGAAATTTACACCCTGTTGAAGGGTATCTGGTTACACCTGATTTAGTTGGGCTACCTGCTGGGGTTTATCATTATAATAGTCATAACCATGATTTGGCACAGCGAGGGCGGTTTGATGTTAAATGTGCAGAAACCTTTGCTGAAGCATTACCAGCAGATACTTTTCTAATAGGTTTAACCATTATTCCGTGGCGAGAATCATGGAAATATGGAGAGCGAGCTTTTCGTTATTGTCACCACGATGTCGGGCATGTGATGGCAAGTATTCGTTATGCTGCCAGCTGTTTGGGCTGGGAAGTGGTGATGCTCAGCCATTGGGCTGATGATGAAACACGTCAAGTACTGGGTTTACATCGTCATGAAGATTTTCATACACATGAGGAAGAATATCCTGCATTAATGCTTTGGGTGACAACACAACCACATAAACACACCCCTCGTAAAAATCCAAATATGTGTACGATGGGAGGTAGTGGTTTATTACGTGCATTACACAATATCCATTGGTATGGTAAAGCAGAAAAACTAAGCTTACATCATGATTATCATTGGCAAATGATTGACGATATTATTCAGGCAACAGAAAAACCTGTTACCCATACCCCCCAATTTTTACAGCAAAAATATCCATTTATTTCACCTTTGGTTAAAAATAGTTCTTATGATGGAGCTAGACAACTGATTCATCAACGACGTAGTGCGCAATGCTTTGATGCCCATACACAGCTAGCTGATACTGATTTTTATACTCTGCTTGATTATTTATTACCACGCCAACACCTCTCTCCTTGGTCAGTATTTCCCTCTCCAAGCTGTCTACATTTAGTTTTTTTTGTACACCGTGTCACAGGCTTGGAGTCAGGGGTTTATATTCTTATTCGTGATAAAACGGAAAAAGAGTATGTACAAGCACAGCTACATCCGCATTTTAACTGGCAGCGTCCAAAAAACTGCCCTCATTCTCTAGCGTTTTATCAACTCTCTGCACATAACAATATTGTAGAAACACATATTCTTAACTGCTATCAAGATATTGCCAGTGATGGAATCTTTACAATCACTATGTTGGCAAAATTTGAGCAGATTTTATATCGTGAGGCATGGCGGTATAAGCATTTATTTTGGGAAGCAGGTTTAATTGGACAAGTATTATATTTACAAGCAGAGCAATTAGGTTTGCGGGGTACAGGTATTGGTTGCTATTTTGATGATATGTTGCATGATTTTTTAGGTATTAAGAATATGAGCTATCAAAGTATTTATCATTTTAGTGTTGGGGGAGCTTTGGAAGATAAACGTCTGCATACACTTGCCCCTTATGCCCACTTGAACCAAGCTGAAAATAAAAATAAACCATAACTCAGCATGAGCTGAATACCTATCTTTATTTAGCATAATTACACTCCTTTATGATAAAAAAATGATAAAATTATCCTTCTTTATCCTCTGTGCCATAAAAGCTCCTCTCCATAGAGTAAAAATCTCAGGCACTTGCGATAGTTATAGCTAGTTTGGTGTTACCCACTGTATTGTCTGTTGAGATAGATCATTCTCCTTTATTAAAAAACAGCGCAATAAAAAGGGATTTAAAACCCTATAAAAATAAAACGCCCTACTTATACCTCCCTAATAATAACAACATGTAGGATACTCTAAAATCATGCATTTACGACGTTTAACCATTATAGGTGTTGGCTTAATTGGTGGCTCATTAGCACGGGCATTACGTGCTGCAAACTGCTGTGATGAAATTATTGGTTGTGGTCGCCAGCTCCCCAACTTAAAAACAGCTGTAGAATTAGGCGTGATAGATAGATACAGTACAGATATTGCTGAAGCTGTGACAGGAGCGGATATGATTATTGTTGCTGTTCCGCTGAATGCCATGGCAAGTACCTTTGCCGCTATGGCTCCCCAACTCAGTGATGATGCTGTAATCACTGATGTAGGCAGTGCAAAAGGCAGTGTATTACAAGATGCCAAAAAGCACCTAGGAAGGCACTACACTCGTTTTGTCGCAGGACACCCTATTGCTGGGACAGAAAAAAGTGGTGTCGCCGCCTCCTTTGCAGAACTCTTTATCAATCGTCGTGTGATTTTAACGCCCACAACTGAAACAGATAGTCAGGCACATCAACAAGTGCAAGAGGTATGGCAGAAAGCAGGGGCGGATGTAGTAGATATGGAGGTCACACATCATGATGAAGTCTTAGCTGCAACTAGCCATTTACCCCATGTGATTGCCTATAGTTTAGTGGATACCTTAGCTACTATGAATGATAGGGTGGAGATTTTCCGTTATGCTGCGGGGGGATTTCGTGATTTTACACGTATTGCTTCCAGCGATCCAAAAATGTGGCATGACATCTGTTTAAAAAATAAGCAGGCAATTTTAAATGTTTTAGGTTTATTTAAGCAAGACTTACAGTCCTTAACAGAAGCGATAGAAACTGAAGACAGTGAACGGATTACAGAGATTTTTACGCGTGCAAAAACCTCCCGTGATCAATTTGTTGACTGAAAATAAAATAATATAGACAGGGTAAGCCTTCACTGGAATACAGCCTGCGCTTTTACAGTTTGAATAAATGCATTATCATAGGGGGCTGTGCCTCTTTATTTAAGCAATAAAGTAGCGTACAAACACTACAGATTTTTAAAAAATGCCTCTTAATATAACTTCTTTTTATCTACATTACAGATAGAGAAAAATATCGTTAAGCCCTATGCAAATTTAATAAAATCTGTCTAAACTATTAACATTATTAATGTTATAAAATACGTTTTAGCGGGTTTGTTTCATGTCAACGTATGCAATTGGTGATATACAAGGCTGTTACGATGATTTACAGCGTTTGTTAGATTTAATTCACTATGATCCTGCACAGGATACACTCTGGTGTACAGGTGATTTAGTCAATCGTGGTCCTGATTCTTTGGATGTACTGCGTTTTTTTAAACGTTTAGGTACGGATGCCAAAGTGGTGCTAGGAAATCATGACATCCATTTATTGGCGGTTGCCTATGGCTATCAACATTACTTAAAGCCTAAAGATACCTTATTACCCATTTTAATTGCCCCTGATAGGGATGAATTAATAGACTGGTTACGTCATCGTCCTTTGATGCATCATGATGAAACACTTGGCTTTACCATGCTACATGCAGGCTTGCCTCCACAATGGGACTTGGCTGCTGCACAAGCCTATGCAGGTGAGGTAGAAGCCGTATTACGCAGTGAACTATGCGGGGAGTTTTTAGGTCATATTTATGGTAATAAACCAAGAAAATGGAGTGAAGAGCTAAAAGGCTGGGAGCGACTGCGTTTTATTACTAACTGTTTCACTCGGTTACGCTATTGTACTGCTAAAGGCAAGCTATCACTGAAAAAGAAACATGCCCCTATTTATGAATTATGTAGTGAAAAGCGAGATTATCCGTGGTTTCTTAATCCTGAGCGGAAAAGTGCAGCGTTACAAATAATCTGTGGGCATTGGTCAACCCTAGGGTTACACCAAGCCGATGGGGTGTATGCTTTAGATACAGGGTGTTTATGGGGAGGTGCATTAACTGCCTTTCGTTTAGATGATACAGAGGTATTTAGTTTACCTTGCCAAGGGATTTGCCAACCTTCCTTGAGTTTTTAAGCTAACATCTAGCCCATATAAAAAGGGGAATGAATATATTCATTCCCCTTTTTTATGCTTAAAAAATAATAAAACAGTCTTGCTTAACAGGCTTATTTTAATAAGAAAATAGTTTCTCTATTCTCTTAACCTGCCACACAGTTTCCCGTAATCACATAGGTAAATAATGATCGTAAAGGAACATTTAGCAAAAACATTAAAACAAATATAAAAACAGCCATAAAGCTATACATTAATACATGGAAAAAATAGCGATGTAATGTATCAATATTCATTTTATTGTTATTATCAAGATTACGTTTAACTTCGCGTTGAATATGCACTTTAAAGGCATTATCAATCGCATCCACTTCAAATTTACTTAAATTGTGGATATTACGCTCTTTAATATTTAAACCGTTGACAATTTCTTGGTGGATATCCACTTCCAACGGTAATGGTTTTGCTTTAAATTTGCCAATGACTTGCTTTGCAAAATACAGTGACAGTCCTTGTGCTGTACACCACATAAAGACAACAAACACGATGATCCAAAGTAAACTTACATGATGATTTTCACGGAAGATATATAAAAATGGAACAAGGCAGAATGCAGTAATACTTGCTCTTTTGCATGAAAGCTCTAGTGGGCTTAAAGCGGTTTTGTTTTCATTTTGCTTAGCCATAACTATCTCTAAACTTTGTTTTCAACGCATAAAAATAGCGTTGATTAATAAATCAATAGATAAATAATCGAACGAATTGGTCGCTCGTTTGTATGTTGGGATGATTAATGGATAGCGTAGAATACGCATGAGTGCGTCAATGTTATGAATTAGCCATAACCTGTTATTGACAACATCATACTGACAATATTTACCTTGGCGAAGGCAAAACCCTGCTTTAAGCAGGTAGTAAGGTGTGTGAAACACCAATAAGTTAAGGTATGCAAGTGATGTCGGTATAGTACTAAGTTGAATACTATAGATCAGGGTTAGCTAAATTTTTGACGCAATAAATGCTATTGTGACTCTAAATACCATGATGGTCAGTCTCCTCTTTTTATTCAGGATAACAACTTAAAAAAGTTGTTGCATATGTTGTGTGTATAGACGAAATACGCATTTTTTTTGTCTTAAAAAGACAAACTATGATGTGATGTATCTATAAATAATATAGCATTATTATACCAAAAAAAAGGGATTATTGATAGACATTAAGCAAAATTAATCACTTTAAATAGAAAAGTAAGGTTATTTAATTGCTTGATTTTAATCATTTTAAAAAGATGTTGAAAATAAATTCCAACATTATACCAAATAATGTTATTTTCCTTCATGCTTCTCATTTGAGAGATCAGGAAAAGTTAGAAATGTAGAAAAACTATTTTATTTTTTGATTTGATATTGGGGGGCAGGACAGGCAAAATCCGTATAAATTTCATTTTATATAATGGAGAAAAAGGATGTCGACTTGTCTTGCTGCTTGTCATTGTTGTGGTTTAATACAGCAATTACCTGAGCTGAGAGAAAAAGAATATGCTGTGTGTCAACGCTGTGCCACCACCTTAAATCATGGAACGGATACACGCCATCATTGGTCTATTGCATTGGCGTTATCAGGACTTATTTTCTATATCCCTGCGATGTTATTACCGATGATGTCTATTGAGCGTTTAGGGCATCGTAACGAGGACAGCTTATTATCAGGTTTGGGGGCGTTATTTGCTGATGGTTATTGGTTTATTGGGCTTGTCGTTTTATTATTTTCTGTCGTGCTGCCTTTTTTTAAATTATTATTATTATTGCTTTTATCACGACAAGGGGGGATTAAAGCCCATCACCATAGAGCAAGTTTATATCATACGGTGGAATTTTTAGGACGCTGGGGGATGTTAGATGTGATGTTAATGGCAGTATTGGTCGCCTTTGTAAAACTGGGTAACCTTGTTAGTATTCATGCAGGGGCAGGGCTGATCGCTTTTACCTTCTTGGTGTTATGTAGTTTATGTGCAAGCTTAACTTTTAACCCGCATATGATGTGGCAAAAAAGTACAGAACAAAATTAACAATAACATTGTTGATATTTTTGCCAAATAAAACGGATGGAGGGGGTTAAGGTTTCAGGGGTTAAATTTAACCAACTATTAATCTCATCAGGTGTAAACCATGCGCCTGTTTCAATTTCGGTGGTATTTAACACCAACTCTTGATCAGTTTCCAGCTTATACACCCATGTAAATTCATAACCTGTATAAGGACTGGCGGAAAGTTTAAACAAAGGCGTAAGCTGCTGATTACATAAACCTAATTCTTCACATAATTCACGCTGCGCAGCGATATCATAAACTTCTCCTTTATCAACATGTCCCGCTGCGGAGGTGTCCCATAAACCTGCGGCAGTGTCTTTAGTTAAAGCACGTTTTTGTAAAAAAAGTTGTTTTTTTGTATTAAAAACTAAAATATGTACCGAACGATGATATAAACAATACTTATGTGCTTGTTGACGTGTTGCGTAACCAATCACCTGATCGGAATCATTCACGATATCAAACAGTTCTGTATAATTATGCATTGTCCCACCTAATTAAAATAAATATTTCTCTTCTAACGATAGCATAAAATACCTTAACGTAAGAATGAGCAGTTCTTATGTTAAGGTCATTTTATAGCAAAAATTTATACGTTATTGAATGCCTTCTTTTATTAAAGATTCTTCTACAAACCATTTATAAAAAGCAGGAATCACTAATAAAGTTAAAACCGTAGAAGTAAATAAACCGCCTAATACCACAATAGCAAGAGGACGCTGTACCTCGCTCCCTGTACCTGTTGAGTACAGCAAGGGTAATAAACCTAAAGCCGTTGTTAAAGCGGTCATTAATACAGGGCGAACACGTAAACACGCGCCTTGAATACTGGCTTCTGCAACAGATAAACCTTGTTCAACCAGTTGATTCATATAACTGACTAAGACCATTCCATTACCCAAGGCAATTCCAAATAAAGCAATAAAACCAACGGAAGCAGGTACGGATAAGTTTGTATTAGCCAGCCATAACGCTACCACCCCCCCAACCATTGCAAGGGGAATATTTAAAATAATTAAGCTGGCATTTTTCAAAGAGTTGAAACTGGAAAAAAGCAGCAAAAATATCAGTAATAAGGTGATGGGTACAACAATTAATAAGCGTTTATTGGCTTCTTGTTGTAAACGGAATTGCCCTCCCCATGTCACTAAATAACCTGTAGGAAGTGCTAACTTATCATTAATGGCTTGTTGAGCTTCGGCAACAAAGGAACCAATATCACGCCCATTTACATTACACTGAATGGTAATAAAACGTTGGTTTTGCTCTCGTGTAATTTGCCGTGATCCGACAATTTCCTCAATTTTCACTAATTGAGATAATGGTACACGCCCGCCTGTTGGAGTTTGGATAATAATTTTGGCAATGGCTTCACGGGTTGCACGGTATTTTTCAGGATAACGTACCGTAATATCAAAGCGTAAGGTACCTTCAAAAATAAAGCCCGCTTCCGTGCCCCCAATAGCAGCTTGAATATGGGCTTGTACATCAGAGACATTCAAGCCATACCGTGCAATCGCTTGACGGTCGACAGTCAGCACTAACTGTGGTGCACCTGTGACTTGATCCACTTGTACATCAGCTGCCCCACGAATGGTTTGCACCACTTCGGCAATGTTATCCGCATTGGCTTTTAAATCACTCAACTCTGCATCGGCAAAAAGCTTAATGGCTAATTCAGCCCGTACACCTTCCAATAGTTCATCCACACTGGCGGCAATCGGTTGGGTAAAATTTAAGGTTGCCCCTGTAATATTCCCTAAATTATCACGGATTAAATCCAGTAATTTCTCTTGCTCAGGAACACGCCATGTCGATTTATCATTGAGTAACACCATCATTTCAGCGTTATTAATAGGATCAGTATGTGCCCCCACTTCTCCACGCCCTACACGAGATACCACTGTTTTTACTTCAGGGTTTTCTAATAAACGCCGCTCGACTAATAAAGTCAGGCGCTTACTTTCAGTGAGTGAAATAGACGGTGCCATGGTTAAGCGAATCAGCAATGATCCTTCTTGTAGGGTTGGGGTAAATTCTGAACCCAAACGCGGGAAAATTATCACTCCAATGGCTAATAAACCAAGACATAAAAATAAAGCCAATGCGCGTAAACGAATAAACAGGCTTACAGTAGGACGGTATATAGTCAATATACCGCGTATTAATAGCCCTTGTTTAGCTTCACCTTGTGGTTTTTTGATAAACAAATCAGCCAATACAGGGGCAACAAATAAGGTAAAAATGAGTGAACCCAACATGGATAAGGCGACTGTGGAGGCTAAAGGACGGAAGGTTTTCCCTTCTACTCCTTGCAGGGTAAATAAGGGTAGGAACACGACAATCACAATCACAATGGCAAAAATAATTGGGCGCACCACATCAGAGCAGGCGTGCAAAATCACTTGTGTACGAGATTGTTCAGGTTTAGCTTGTTTTAATAAGCGATCAACATTTTCAACCACTACGATCGCACCATCAACCATCATACCAATGGCAATGGCAAGCCCGCCAAATGACATTAAATTAGCTGAAATATCAAAGTAATACATGCCCAATAAAGCAAATAATACAGAGAAAGGAATGGCGGCAACCACAACAATACTGGGGCGGTAACTGCCTAAAAAGAGGAATAAAATGATACTGACCAGTAACATACCTTGCATTAAGGCATCACTGACTGTTTTGACACTGGATTCAACAAGGGTTTTTTGCTGATAATAAGGAACAATATTAATCCCTTTAGGTAAGATGTTGTTAATCTCTGTGATTTTATCCTCTACACGGGCAATGACAGTAGAAGAGTTCATACCAAACAGCTTAACCACCATACCCGCTACAACTTCTTCTGTACCATTACGCACTTGTAAGCCACGACGAATAGCCCCACCTATTTTTACCTCCGCAACATTGCGTAAATACACGGGCGTACCATTTTCAGAGGTGACAACAATATTGTATAGGTCATCAATTTTATTGACTAAACCAACAGCACGTACCACATATTCTTCCCCATTTTTCTCTAAAAACTGTGCTCCCACATTGACATTATTGGCTTTAATTTTTTCAATAATGGTATTTAGATCAAGCTTATAACGTAGCAAAGCATTGGGTTTAACAATAATTTGATATTGCTTTTCAAATCCCCCTATGCCGAGTACTTCCGTCACCCCTGTCACAGTTTGTAGGTTAAATTTTACAATCCGATCATGTAAGGTGCGTAATTGTTCTAAATCATATGATCCTGTGGTGTCCTCTAAGTAGTAAAATAAAATCAGCCCCATGCCTGTTGAGATAGGTCCTAGAGAAGGCTCTCCCATACCTTCAGGAATTTTATCCCGTGCTTCTTGGATGCGCTCCCCGACTAATTGACGCGCAAAATAAATATCCACATTATCACTGAAATAGACATTCACAACGGATAAACCAAAATTAGAAACAGAACGAATTTTTTCTAACTCAGGCAAACCATTCATTGCAGCTTCAATCGGATAAGTAATATACTTATCCACTTCTTCAGGGGCAAGCCCTTCTGTTTCTGTGAAAATTTGTACTAAATTAGGGGATACATCAGGAAAGGCATCAAGCGGTAATTGCTTATAACCAAAAAAACCCGCTGACATGATAAAAAGGCTTAACGCAAGGATAAGCAACTTATTACGCATAACAAATGTTAGCATACTGTGTTCTCCTTGTGCTTAGTGTGAATGACCAGAGCCAAAACTGGCTTTATCTAATTCAGATTTAAGTAAAAACGCGCCTTTTTCTACATAGGTTTGTCCCTGTTTTAAGCCTGCTAAGATAGTAATAGATTGATTATCTGCACGCCCTGTATGCACTTCTGTTAGCTCATAACCTTCTTGGGTGATAAGAAAAATAAAGTTTTTTCCTTCTTTTTTGACAATAGCAGCTTGAGAGACAGCGATAGGAGCATTTTGAGTAGAAATAGCTAGATTCCCTGTGACAAATAAACCTGAACGCCATATTTTATCAGGGTTATCAATACGGGCACGCACTAAAGCAGTACGGGTTTCTTTATCAATTTTTGGGGAAATATAAAAAATAGTGCCTGTTGTGTGCTGATTAGAGGCAATACTAAAAATATCAATAGATTGCCCTATTTTGACTTTTGCAATGTCTTCAGGGTATACAGTAAAATCCACCCACATAGTGGATAAATCAGCAAGCGTAAAAGTACGCGCCTCTTCATTACGAGATTCATCATTAAACACTTCCCCTAAAGTAATATGTTTTTCAACAATATACCCTGAAGTCGGGGCAAGCATGGTGTAATCTGTTAATTTATCATCTGCTCGCTTATTTAAATTTTTAATATAGTGGGCATTGAAACCTAGGGCATATAGTTGGCGGCGTGTTGATTTAAACTGGATTTGTGCTTCGGCAAGTTGCTGCTTGGTTTCAAATAAGTTACGTTCTGCAATCGCGCCTTTTTTTAATAATTTTGCTTGACGTTGATAATTATCACGGGTTAAGGAAAGCTTTTCTACAGCAGCAAGATAATTAGCTTGAATATCAGCCAGTTCACGGCTAACAAAGCGTACCATCACATCACCTTTTTTTACTTTATCCCCTAATTTTTTATGCACAGATATCACTGTACCATTCACTTTAGGTAATAAATGCGCAAGGCTTTCTTGGTTGAAGTTGACTTCACCTGTTAAATTTAAATAGCTGGTAAGTTGGCGGGGACTAGCAGTATGCACAACAATGCCCATTTCTTTTTCAACATCTAAAGATAGACGTTTGATAAGCCCTTCTTCTTCATGTTCATCATGACCATGCTCATCCTCTTTATGTCCTGCTTCGTCATGATCACCCTCTTTATGATCAGCATCATCATGATCCTCATCTTGGTGCTCTGCTTCATCATGGTCACTGTCATTATGATCTGCTTCATCATGATTATGTTTTTGAGATATTGATTGAATAGAGGGCGCGTGTGTTTCTCCAGCTATGGATAAATTGGCATAACTGCATAATGTCAATAAGCACAAAGCAATATATTGCAGGCGCAAGTGATGTGTGAATGGATATAAAGAGCCATTGATAGAAAATAAAAAAGACATGATGTCCTCACAAAATAATTAAAGAAAAAATTCAAAAACTAGCTGTGAGTAAGTTGGGGAGGGCGATAATGGGGATCATGCAATATGGTGTAATGCGTGATTAATAAAGGTGGAGGCTCTGTGTTAATAAGCGTATTAATTTGCAATGAGCTAATTAATGTACAGTCAAGAAATTGATGCGCGTGACAGGCTGAACAATCGTCACAGGAGATATTTGCTAATGTGTTACTTTCATTATCTTGCACATTTTGTGCATGATTTAATTCATGAGCAGATTGAAAAACTTGCTCTGAGCAAGTGGATAAGCTGAGCACAGCATACCCTTGTATTGGTATACAAACCAATAAAATAAGGGTAATCCAGAATTTTCGATGTGCATGAAGTAACATAATCCCATTATATGATGTTTTAAAACTAAATCAATATTCTATTAATTTATCTAAAAAAATAGTGAGTATATTTATACCCTTATATAAAAATAGCAACTATTTAGTAATTAAAAAATCGTATTGTAAATAATGATTTTATACAAAACATACAAAAATAGAATCTATTTATACTACTATCATATTTAATTACCTCTATTTTTGTTAATACTTTCTTATAACCAAAATAGATATTATTATATTCAGCATAAATAACAGGTTTAATCAGCCTGTTAATCCTAAGAGGATAAATTTTATGACATATAAACAAAAAATATATCAATGTATAAGCTGTCTATTTGTTTTATGTCTATCCAGCTTTACCCATGCCACAACGGAAGATAATAAACAGTTAATAAACCTTGAGTTAGCTGAACTCTTTGATATTGAAATTATTTCTGCAACAAAAAAGAAACAGCCTATTTCGACAACCCCTGCTGCCATTTCAGTGATTACTGCAGAAGATATTAAGCGTTCAGGTGCATTACATATTGCGGAAGCATTACGTATGGCATCAGGCCTTTTAGTGGTACAACGAAATAGCCATGATTGGTTTGTATCTGCACGAGGTAGCTTAAATAGTAGTTATGTAAATAAATTATTAGTACTAGTAGATGGGCGTAGTGTTTATAACCCACAGTTAGCACGCACCTACTGGAATAATTTAAATGTTTATTTGGATGATATAGAACGTATTGAAGTAATTAAAGGCTCTGGGGGGGCGGTATGGGGGGCTAATGCGGTGAATGGGGTGGTTAATATTATCACCAAATCTAGCCATGATACCCATGAAAATGCTGTTAAAGTAGGTAAAGGAAATTTATTTGATCATATACTTAGTGTGCGCCATGGTGGCGCACTCACAATACACACAAGTTACCGTGTGTATGCACAAAAACAGGAAAACCGCAAAACAAAAACCCTCATGCGCCCTGATAGTTCATATTTAGATCAAGCAGGTTTTCGTTTAGATAGTCACTTTGATGCAAATAATGAATGGACAATACAAGGTGGGGTATCACATCAAAAAGCAGATGATCTTAGTATGCAAACCCATGTACCTAGTTCATTAGAAACCACTACACATTATTTATCTGCTCGCTGGCAACATACATTTAGTAAAAACAATATATTTAATGTCAATGCTTATTATAATTATGAAGATAGAGCAATCTCTATTATTGATTATAAAAATTATATTTTTGATATAGAAGCAAACCATCAATTTCAGTTATCAGAAAATCAAGAAATTATCTGGGGAATTGGCTATCGTGGCGTACACAGTGGTACGGGAAAATCTTCTTTAGTTAAACCCATCGAGTTAAATCGTACCGATCATTTATTTAGTGCATTTATACAAGATGACATTAAAGTCAGAGAAAATTTACATTTAATTTTAGGCACAAAAATAGAGCATAACACTTATACAGGTATTGAAATACAACCTAGTATGCGGCTTGCATGGACACCTAAAAAACATCAAACCCTCTGGGCAGCTGTATCACGCTCAGTACACACACCCTCACAGATAAATGATAATATGGATGCAGTGATGTCAGTGCCTCCCGCATTTAACTCTTATGCACCGTTACAAATGCAACTGAACTTAACAGGTAATCCTGAATTAAAATCAGAATCTGTAGTGAGTTATGAACTGGGGATACGCCATCCTATCACTACTAATATGTTATGGGATACTAGTTTTTTTTATAGTGATTATAAAGATTTAATTATCTTTGAATTGCCCCCTCACATTGATATTCAACGTGGGTTGATAACATTATTAGGGGCACAATTAAATGGTATGAAAGGATATATTATTGGAGGAGAAAGTAGCTTACAATGGCGCAAAGGTAAATGGCAATTTAGAGCAAACTACAGTTATCTTAATGTAAGGCTTGATTTAGATCCTTCTATTATTTCTGATGCAAAAGAAGCAGAAACAGAAAACCCAGAGCATCAATTTTCTTTATTTGCCTCTGTTGACATCACCCCTCACCTACAAGCAGGTATGAATCTATATCATGTAAGTCACTTACCTGAGAAAGGGGTAGATGAATATACTAATGTTGATTTACACTTATTATGGGACATAAATAAAAATATATCCCTTTCAGTAATGGGTAAAAACTTGTTTGATAAACAGAAAAAAGAGTTTTATTCCCATATTTATGACCCATTGGTCACAGAGATACCACGCAGTATCTATACTGAATTAAATTGGCGATTTTAATTGGGTTTTTAACCACTTAACTTAGGCTTCATTATCAATTTGTGCTTGATAGTTGTAAGCAGTTAACAGTTGATGAAGGCTAAAAGATTGATTGAGCTGAAGTTTAAAGAGCCAACCTTTATCAAAAGGTTGTTCATTGACTAACTCAGGGGAAACATTGAGTTTATCATTAATTTCAATGACTTTTCCTGCAATAGGAGTGTATACATCAGAAGCTGCTTTGACCGACTCTACCACTGCACAACTTTCCTCTTCTTTTAGCTGCTGCCCTAGCTTAGGTAATTCAACAAAAACTAAGTTACCTAATAAACTCTGTGCATGATCAGTAATACCAACTATTGCTATCTTTTCTTCAATGCGTACCCACTCATGAGTTGCTGTATAATGGATATCCTCACGCACTGTTAGCTGCATACCAAGCTCCTTATCTCTCTTTTTTATAGTTTTGTAAAATTTACACAGACCTTACCGTGGTGTACAAAAGGTGGTTTTACCACTTGTGCAACACGTGGTTTATTACGAATCAGTACACTGACTTTATCATAAATCCCTGCAGGTATACGCGCTAAAGCAATGGAAATACCTAAGGTGGGTGAATAAGCACCACTGGTAATCACCCCTTCTATTTTTTCACCTACTTGGATTTTATGCTGAGGGCGTAAAATACCTTTATCTAATAAAATAAGCCCCACAGTAATAAGATGTTCGCTATTTTTATAATAATATTCTAGTACAGAACGTCCAATGAAACGACGATTTTCATCTTTAAATGAAAGGGTTTTTGTTAGGCCTGCATCTAAAGGTGTGATACTGTCATCAATATCCTCCCCATATAAACACATGCCTGCTTCTAAGCGTAAAGTATCACGTGCGCCTAAGCCTGCAACACTCACTTTATTATGCAAAAATGTTTGCCATAAATTGCCCACCTCTTTTTCAGGTACAATGATTTCAAAACCATCTTCCCCTGTATACCCTGTACGTGAAATAAAAAAATGCGCAATTTGGCAATAATGAAAGGGGGGGAGTTGTTCAATTTTTGTTTTGTGGGCAGAGGGCATAATTTCAGTTAGAATACGACATGCATCAGGTCCTTGTAGGGCAAGAATTGCTAAATCATCACGGTATTTTATTGATACCGCAAATTTTTTTGCATACTGTGCTAACCAGTGGGATAATTTTGGACGTGTTACCGCATTGCCAATAAGGCGAAAACTATTTGTATCACAACGATAAGCAATGACATCATCTAATACCCCGCCTTGAGGATTCACCAAACAACTGTATAAAGCTTTTTGCTTGGGTAAACGTGCCACATCATTGGTGAGTATATAACGTAAAAAATCTTCGGCTTGTTCACCAGAGATATCATAAATACTCATATGTGATACATCAAACACCGCGGCATGATGACGTACAGCGTGATGTTCTTCTAGTTGTGAACCATAATGTAATGGTACAGACCAACCATGAAAATTAAACATTTTAGCACGTAGTGCTAAATGATGTTGATACAATGGTGTTGTTTTTAGCATGGTCAATTTATCATAGTGATCAAAAGTGTTTCTATTTACATTGATATAGCATGATTTTCTGTAGAGATAAAAATTATGCTACCAACACGTAACCCATCTTCTTATTATAGAGTATCATTTCAGTTATCCTATTTTTATGAGTCATATTAGTCAAATTCAATTAAATTTCCAAGCGATAGAAGATCGTTTGTTATTGCGTGTCAGTACCCTAGATTCTCATATTTATCAAATATGGTTAACGCGCCGTTATGTCAAAGTATTATGGTCAGCACTGTTGCGTGGTTTAGATAAATTACACAGCCCTCATCATGCTGATAAACATACACGCGCAGCAATCATTTCCTTTCGTCATGAACATATTACCGAGCAAGCCGATTTTTCCAGTGATTTTAATGAACAAAAAGCCCATTATCCATTTGGTGACAGACCCATATTAGTGTCTGAATTAGAATTTAAAATTGATGAAAAAGGCATGCAAACACTGATTATGTGCCCTGAAAATGAAAAAGGTATTGAATTAAATTTAGATGAAAATATATTACATTCATTATGTAAATTACTCATTGATACAGTTGATGCGACAGATTGGGACTTGAATTTGAGTTTAAACCCATCAATTATATCTTTTGATGAAACCAGTCATTAATTATAGAGCACATAAAAAATATAATGATGTTTCCCATCATAAACTATTTTAAATAATGAATAGATTCGTTATGATGCTATTTTTGATTATGCCAACTAAGGGATTTTTATGAAACAACGTGGCTTAGCTTTATTTGTTGCAGCACTTTTATCAACACAGGTTTATGCAGCGGATGAAAAAGCAGCAGCACCCGCATTAGCTGATGCGGATAAATTAAGTTACACTTTCGGCTACACTATTGGTAACAGCTTAAAGCAACAAGGTGTTGACATTAACAATGCTGTATTAGAAAAAGGAATTAAAGACGCTTTAGCTGGAACAGATGGGTTATTAACAGAAGAAGAGCGTGGCGCAGTCATCAGCCAATTCCAGCAAGAAAAAATGCGTCAGCGTATGGAAGAGCAAAAAGCTGCTGCTGATAAAAATTTAGCAGAAGGAACGGCCTTTTTAGCTGAAAATGCGAAAAAAGAAGGTGTAACAGTATTAGAAAGTGGTTTACAGTACAAGGTGATTACAGCTGGTACAGGTGAATCTCCTAAAGCCACTGATAAAGTTACCACTCACTACCGTGGGACATTATTAAACGGTGAAGAGTTTGATAGCTCTTACAAACGTAACAAACCTGCAAGTTTTGCAGTCAATGGTGTGATTAAAGGCTGGACAGAAGCCCTTCAATTAATGAAGAAAGGCGCAAAATGGCAGTTATTTATTCCTGCTAACCTTGCTTATGGGGAACGTGGAACAGGTGGTAGTATCGGACCTAACGCTACATTAATTTTTGAAGTAGAATTATTAGAAGTGAATGCTGCGCCAGAAGCGACAGCAAAGAAATAAGCTGAATGGAGTAAATCTCCATTTTTCATTCTGTAGGTAGTTAATGTTGGGCTTCGTTCCTCAGCATCAACCTACAAGATGATAGATAAAAGGGCACTGACTGATTAAGTTACGTGCCCTTTTTTTATGTGTTTATTTTCCTTATTTCACACTGGTAAAACCAAAATCTTCAAATATGGTATACAGTGCAGGAATAATAATTAAGATTAATATTGTCGATGCGACTAAACCAAAAGCTAGACTAATCACTAAAGGAATAAGGATTTGTGCTTGCACACTGGTTTCAGATAATAACGGTATCAAGCCCATTATTGTAGTAAGGGAAGTCAGTAAAACTGCACGAAACCGCGCTCGACTGGCTTCAGCAGCAGCATCATGTACTGCCACCCCAGTCATCATTTTATTTTTTAGAAAAGTGACCAATAAAATTGAATCATTCACTACAATGCCTGATAGGGATACAAAACCAATCATACTGGGCATACTGATGTTATAGCCCATTAATAAATGCCCCCAAATCACCCCGATTAATGATAAAGGAATGGCAATCATCACTACAAACGGTTCTAAATAACCGCGAAATTGAATACTCAGCAATGCAAATACACCGATTAAACCAATGAGAAAACCCATTGCAATGGATTTTCCAGTTTTACCGCCTTCCTTAATCTCTCCTGCAAATTGAATCGTAACACGGGGATATTTTTGTTGTAGAGAGCTTAAAAAGTGCTTTTTGGTATCAGCAATAATTTCTGATACGTTGGCATAACGGGCATCAACATCACCTTGAATGGTCACTGTGCGTTGTCCATTAATATGATGAATACGCGCATACCCTTGTCCTGTATGTAAATATGCCACACTACTTAATGGCACATGTACCCCTGTTGCATTGCTTAAACTAAAGTTTTCTAAATCTGCCAGACTGTTTTTATCACTGTCTTGTAAACGTACATCTAACTCATAGGCTTCATCACCCACTTGAATCTCATCAATTTTTCGTCCGTGATAAGCGGCGCGTAATTGTTGTGCAATACTTTCTGCGGTAAAGCCCAAAGCTAAAGCCCCTTCTTTTAGTGTAATACGTACTTCAGGTTTTCCAGCCCGTAAATCATCCAGTAAATTAAACACTCCTTGATAAGTTTGTAACCATGTCATTAACTCGTTACTGGCTGCTTTAGCTCTTTCTAAATCATTAGATTGCACATAGATCTCAATCGGTAGACCGCTAGGTCCTCGCGCAGGCTCTTGATAACTGACTAAGAGCACATCACTTAAAACGCCCACTTCTTTTTTCCAACGTTGGATAATTTCATCAACACTGATTGCACGCACAGTAGTACTGAGTAAATCAACGCTTAAGGTTGCCACATGTGCCCCTGTTTCATGCGCATCACGATTACTATTAAATTGCACTTGTACATTTTTAACTAAGGGCTGACTATCATCACTGGCTTCTTTACTGACTGTGTTTAAGGCAGTGGTTAATTGAGTAATCACCTCTTCAGTTTTTGCTAGAGGTGTACCTTGAGGCAGTAAAATACGTGCTTCAATAATATCACCTTCAGTATCAGGAAAGGCTTTAAACTTAACTTTCCCCGAGGCTAACATCCCCACAGAAATGATAAAAAAAGCAATCACCGCCGCAACAAACCCATATCGCCAACGGATAGCCCACACCACTATTTTTCCGATAATTTCATCACGAATATAAGCAATCCATGCATCAAACCGCTGACGAAAAGCAGAAGGTTTTCCTGTGTCGTGGAGGGCGTGCACCATATGATTTGGTAGAATAAAAAAGGCTTCTATCAAGCTCACCGTTAAAGTGAGAATCAACACCACAGGCATTACTTTTAAAACTTTACCAATATCACCGCTTAATACGGTCATGGGTAAAAACATACATAAAGTGGTTAAGAAAGAAGAGAAAATGCCCACACCGACTTCAGTCACCCCATCAATAGCAGCATTTAAAGCAGATTTTCCGCGTTGTACGTGGGTGGCAATATTTTCTGCAATCACAATCGCATCATCCATTAATAAACCAATCGCGATTAATAAACCGACCATTGTTAACATATTGATAGATTGCCCAATCATCTGCATAAAAAATAGTGTGCCTAAAAAAGATACAGGTAAACCCATCACCACCCAAAAAGAAAAGCGGAAATTAAAAAATAACCACAAACTCATACCCACTAATAATAAACCTTGCCAACCATTTTTGAGTAACATCTGTAAGCGATCAGTGACTACACTGAATTTATCTTGAGTCAAGGTTAAAGACACACCGCGTGGGGCGCGTTGTTGTTCACTTTCAATAAAGTGGGTGATGACCTCTCCGACGCGTAAACTATCTTCTACCTTCGTTTTATTAATTTGTAATAATGCCGCGCGTTGTCCATTAAAGAGAATCTTATTCTCTGCATTTTCAAATTCATAATAAACCTGTGCAATATTACCTAAACGTACCTCTCCCCCTGCGGTACCACCAAGGATAATCAGATCAGCAAAGGCTTGCGGATCATAACGTGCATCGCTAAAACGTAATAAGATATCTTGTTCATGGGTTTTAATCTCCCCCACAGGTAAATCAAGACTTTGCTGGCTGATGCGCTGGGCAACATCCATCACACTTAAACCATATTGGCGCAGTGCATTATGAGATAAGGCGATACGTAATTGTTGATCAGAAAAACCTTGAATCACCACTTGTGATATCAAGGGATTTTTTAATAGGCTGTCTTTTAATTGTTCAGCATAGGCTTTTAATTCTCGTGCTGGCATGTCTCCCGTGACTGCAATCGAGGCAACATGATCAACACGATTTAAAGGGCGGATAGTGGGTGCTTCAATTTCGGCTGGAAAGCTATCAATGGCTTCTATTTCAGTGCGTACATCATCAATAAATTGGGCAGAATCTGCTTTTTCATGCATTTCTAAGGTCGCAATCGCTAAACTTTCCCGCGCTTCACAGCGTGATTCGGCTAAATCACTGATTACATCCACGGCATTTTCAATACGGCGGCAAATAGTTTCCTCTACTTCATACGCGCTTGCCCCTGCATATAAAATGCGTACTTCTACTTTTTTAGAAGCAAAATCGGGGAAGGTTTCACGGCGTAAATCAGGTAAAGCAACAATACCAATGACAATAAAAAGCAGCATAAAAATATTGGCTGCGGTGGGGTGTTGAGCAAAAAAACGAATCATTTTTCCTGTCCTTCTTGCTCAATATGGCTTAATGATTTTATTTTTTCTACTAATACCGTATCGGTTTCTGTCGCTAATTTCATACCTGATATGGCAGGGCTGATACGAGAAACTAATACCTGCTCACCTTCTTCTAAACCACTTTTAATGATTGCAAAATCATCTTGGGTAAATGCAATCTCAACAGGGCGAATCTGCAAACGTTGTTCAGCATCGACGCTATAAACATAGTGATCATGTATGGCGACACGAGGGATAACAATATATTGCTCGGATGGTTTTCCTGTGAGTTCTACGGATACAAAAGTATTTTTAGTCAGTGGCGGACGGACACCCACTTGTGCCTGTTTATAAGGATTATCAATCCCAACTACCACGCCAATCGTTCGAGTCTGAGTATCAATAGTATTGCTAGTACGTAGAAATTTTCCTTTCCATGTGATTCTTTTATCGCCTACATTTAAAATCACCTTGGCTTGCAAACTGAGTGAGTGACGCATTTTTTCTAAATTTAGGCTGAGTTGTAGATTATTGACACCTTGTAATAAGTTGCGCATTTGCCCCATTGCAATTTGTGCAGTGACTTCTGCTTTATCAATAGAGTCAACGGTGATTAAAGCATTGCCTTGTTTTGCAAACTGGTCTTTTTCAATATTTACCGCAGCAATACGGGCAGTAAAGGGGAGGTAAATTTCTGTTTGGGCAAGTTTACGGCGTGCAGTGGCTAACTCTGCTTTAGCAACCGCCTTTTTAGCTTGTAATACTTTGGTTTCAGCAGGGAGTAAAGTGAGTTCATTTTTACGCTGTTGTACACTTTGAGATTGTGTGAGGACGCTGCGCTGTTGTTGATCAACATTGCTTTGACTAATAGAGCCTTTCTTTTTGAGTGTTTTTAAACGGTTTAACTCTTTTTGTGCCACAGCTAATACACGTCGTTCGATAGCTAAAGAATTTTTGCTATTTTTCTCTCGTACTAGTAATTCTTCTAATTGTGCATCAATACTCTGTACATTGGCTTCTGCTTGAGCGATAGCGAGTTGGTAATCAACGGGGTCTATTTTAAGTAGTAATTCACCTGCTTTAAGCACATTTCCGTCTTTTAGTTCGGGGTGCATCATAATGATTTTACCGCTAACCTCAGCGATACCTTCCCATGTTCGGCTGGGTTGCACCGTACCATAACCTATAACAGTAGGTGTAATAGTGGTTTTTAGAGCAGGGATAGTACGCACATAGGTGATGAGTTCGCTAATCGTTTGTTTCTGTGGAGGTTGTTTATTTTTAATCAGGAATATAAAAGTGGCAATCCCGATTATGATGATAGGAATAAACAGCCATTTATGTGATTTTTTGACACTATTTGACATAGTTCACCTGTGTAGAGGGCAAAGTTAAGCACTTGGTTATGGAGAAAGTATATAGTGGTAATACGTATGATGGGGAGAATTTTGTTTAATTTATGCTAATAAACTGATGTTGTGTAGTTTGGAGGGTAAGTTTATTGTAGCAGCGTTGAACGCAACACCTTGACACTGTACTCAATATTTCCATCGTGTTCCTGTGTGGGAATGCTATTTTGGACATATTACATCATCATCATTCACAGGTTCACAATTATAACCAATATAAAATACATTTATAAAATATTGGAAATTTAACAGAAAATAGTCCTCAGAAAAATAAAAAGAAATTAGATAGATCAAATTGATATTAGACAAATGTATACCTAATACATTAGTATTTTAGTCAGTTAAAATATTTAATAAATTTATAAGGATTGATGATGGCCTCTTTTAATACTGAGCATGTGCTAAGTGTACACCATTGGACAGAGACTTTATTTAGTTTTACTACTACGCGTGATACCTCTTTCCGTTTTAAAAACGGACATTTTACAATGATGGGGATTGAGCATGAAGGACGACCTTTATTACGTGCTTATAGCATTGCCAGTGCTAACCATGAAGAAACTTTAGAGTTTTTTAGCATTAAAGTTCCTGATGGTCCTTTAACGTCTAAATTACAAAAAATTCAAGTGGGTGATCCAATTTTGATTAGCCGTAAACCCACAGGAACATTAATCCAAGATCATTTACTACCGGGGCGTAACCTTTATTTGCTTAGTACAGGTACAGGGCTTGCGCCTTTTCTCAGTATTATTAAAGATCCTGACATCTATGAAAATTATGATAATGTAATTTTAACGCATGGGTGTCGCTTTATATCAGAACTAGCCTATGAAGAAATTATTACTAAAACCTTACCTGAACATGAATACCTTGGGGAAATGGTCAAAGATAAACTTTTATATTACCCCACGGTAACTCGTGAGCCTTACCGTAATACAGGGCGATTAACGACCTTATTAGATAATGGAAAACTAACCCAAGATTTAGGTTTACCTGATATCTCGATAGAACACGATCGTTTTATGATATGTGGCAGCCCTGCGATGCTGAAAGATTTATGCACTCTACTCGATTCACGCGGTTTTAAGGAAGCCCGAGGGGGAGAAGCTGGGCACTATGTTATTGAGCGCGCCTTTGTGGAAAAATAGGGGCAATAAACCTAAAAATGAGAAAAAAGGTATATTTTTCTTTTTTCTCATTGGTTCACATTAAAAAGGGACATCATGTCAGAATCTGTACAGCGTGTAATTGCCACGACTGAAACACTAGCGTTATTAGCGCAGTTAAAACAAAAACATGGCAAGTTAATGTTTCATCAATCAGGGGGGTGTTGTGATGGCAGTACCCCCATGTGTTATAGCCAAGGGGATTTATTACTAGGTGATCAAGATATTAAACTTGGCATGTTAGGGGATTGCCCTTTTTATATGACTAAGAGTCAATATGAATATTGGCAACACATGCAATTAATTATTGATGTATCGGAGGGTAAGGGCGGCATGTTTTCCTTAGAAAGTAGTGAAGGGAAGCGTTTTATCACCCAGTCACGATTATTTACAGAGGAAGAACTGCCCCACCTTGTTAAAATTAATATAGATTAATGTATTAAATAGCCTGCCCTTTTTTTAGGGCACGAATTAAAAAGCGTTGGGGGCTAAGTGCTGCATAAATTGCATGAGATACAGGGAGTACCTCATGATTTATGTGTGCGGCTAATAATTCTGCTGTGAAAGCGGCTGTCGTTAGCCCGCGTGATCCTTGTGCTACCGCCATATATAAACCTTGCTGTATAGGTAAAGTGGGGTATTTTGAAAAAGGTTTTCCTTGTGCCAAATCATGATACACTGCTTTACACGCTTGATAATCAGGCACATGTCCCACTAAAGGCAAATGATCCAAGCTGCTACAACGAATGCCTGCATTAGCAGAAAAAGGAACAACTGATTGTTGCCATGTTTCTGCTAGCTCTGGAATCAATCCAGCCAATTGCGCTATATTGTTATGATTATCTGCTTCTGTCACATGTGCTGTATCACAGCCTGTATCATAACTCGCGCCCATACTGTGTAAGCCTTGATCAGCAGGCGTAATATAGCCATCATAACAAACCACTGTTTTTAACTGTTTACTGACTGTATTCTCAGGAGGATAAGTCACTTGTCCCCGTATCGCAGATAAAGGCAATGATTGCCCTGTGTCAAATTGCTTAATATCATAAGCATTTGCAAAAATCACTGTTTCCGCCTGTGCCACACATTGCCTTTTATTATCATAAACTCCCCAGTGTTCTCCTACACGCTGAATATCTGTAATATAGGTTTCAAATTGATAATTCACAGAAGCAAGCTGTTCAGCAGCAGCAAAATGCTGTTGGGCAAATGCTACAGGGGAAACCCACCCAGCTTGGGGAAAAAATAAAGCATCCTCTGATAATAGCCCGCCTGTTTTATTTATAACTTCCATAGAATCAATAGAATGAATGATATCATAAGGGAGTCCTAGCTTATTTATTTTTTGTTGTAAGCTTTGGCGTTCTTTTGCTGTTTTTGCCGTTAAGATCAGCCCACATGAATGATAGTCGACATCATAGCCTGTTTCTTTTAAATACTGCATATGGCGCAAAGTATACAGATAACTCATTATATAAAACTGGGGACTGAGATCGCGCCATTGTGCACTTAATAAAGGGTAAACGGCTCCTTGACGATTGCTAGAGCCTGCACTGGCAGGCGCGGCATATTGATCAATCACCTGACAAGACCAGCCCCGTTTTGCCAATTGGTAAGTCAATGTAGCACCTGTAATCCCCGCACCGATAATAATCGCATTTTTTTGTTTTTCTTTAAAAGAGGGAGGAATAGGAGAAAACCACGGGGCATGAGGCATTTTAAAACCAGGCGGGGATTTTGCTAATTGTCCACATAACATTTCCCGTTTACGCCCAAAACCTGCTACTTTTTTAACATTAAAACCTGCTGCTTCTATCCCTCGCCGCACCTTACCCGCCGCAGTAAAAGTACTGAAGGTTGCTGAGGGTGCACTGAGTTGTCGCATTGCTTTATACAAATCATCATGCCACATTGCGGGGTTTTTACTAGGTGCGAAACCATCTAAATACCAAGCATGAACACAAGCGACAGGTGTTATTTGTGGCAATACCTCCATCACATCCCCACACCATAGATCTAATGTAATCCGTTCATGAATTGCTAAACGATGACAGCCTGTCACGAGGTTTGGGTAGTGATTTAAAAGTTGATCACAATAGGGTTTTAAGCTATCCCATGTCATTAAAGCACGTTTTAAATCTTGCTTAGTTAATGGAAATTTTTCAATAGAAATAAAATGTAACCTTGCACAGTCAGGTGCGTGGCGGATAAAAGCATCACAACTGGCTAAAAAATTTAAACCTGTCCCAAATCCTGTTTCTAAAATCACAAAAGGTGTTTTAGTATCCATACTCTGCCAATGTGCTGGCAATTGATTATGATGTAAAAAAACATACTGTGTTTCTGCCAGCCCATTTTCAGTAGAAAAATAAATATCTTCAAATTCGGCAGCATAGGGGGCATTATCTGAGTGCCAATGAATATTTGCTAATTTAGGGGTTGCATCTGTGGTCATAAAATTGGGGAACTATCGTTATTAATAGGGAAAATCAATATATTAGTGCTTAAATAGAGAAAAAAACATGTTCTATGAATGAATATGATAATATGTGCACAATAAAAGCTCTACGACATAAAAACCAGCATGAAAGTGTAAGATTTTATGTAGAATAAACAACTCACCGTAATTTTACATTATTTGTTAAATTTACCTTCTTTACATTTACCAGTATCAATTTTCATACCCCATGACCTCTAAGATCCTAATCATCATCGTTACATGGAATAAAAAAGACTACGTATTAGAGTTATTAAGCTCTATACGCGGTTTACAGTATCAACAAGATGCCTTAGATATTGTCGTTGTCGACAATGCCAGTAATGATGGCACGGTGGAAGCAATTAAAACGGCTCATCCACATGTCACCTTATTATGTAATGAGGAAAATCTGGGAGGAACGGGTGGCTTTAATACAGGTTTAAGCTGGGCATTTGAGCAACCTGAAGGGCAGTATGATTATTTATGGCTGTTAGATAATGATGTATTAGTGCATCAAAATGCCTTACAACCCTTAATTAATATCTTAGAAAATAATGCGGATGTTGCTGCAGCTGGGTCAACAATGATGCAACTAGATTACCCTTGGAGAATCAATGAAATTGGTAGTTTTGTTGATTTATCATCAGGGGCATTAGCCTTAAATCGCCATTTTGAAGAAATCCCTACATGGATGGGTGAAGATGTACAAGATTTATTAAAAAAAGACGTAGATTTAAGTCAGTTACTGTCTCACTGCTCTCCAGTGGTCGACGTGGATTATGTGGCAGCCGCTTCTTTATTAATTCGTGCTGATGTGGCGAAAGAAGCAGGCATCTGGAAAGATTACTTTATTCATTTTGATGATGTTGAATGGTGTTTGCGTTTGCGTCAAATGGGACATCGTGTTGTCGCTTCAACCCGTTCATTAATCTGGCATTTATCCGCAGCGGCAAAAGTGGCGACATGGATTCTTTATTATGATAACCGTAATATTTTATCTTTATTAGAGACACACACTAATAACCCAGCCATTATTAAAAATGCCACCTATCAAATCTTAAAACGTGGATTACGTTACGCGTTATTAGGTAAGGCAGATATCAGCGTATTGCATAAATTAGCTGTAGATGATTATTATGCAAAACGTTTTGGTAAGAAAGATATTAAATTATCAGCACCGTATAAACCCACCAATGAATTAAGTGATGTCTTACGTAATCCGAAAATTAAGCGTATTTTGATTTCTCATGCAGTAGATTTACAGGCTGTTGAAATTCAAAATAGTTTATCTAAATTACTGATTCAACGCCCTGATTTAGAAATTGATTTTGTTGTACCGCCTAAAACAGCCCCTGTTTTTCAATTACCCCGTAACCGTTTTATTCATTTGGTGAATAATCGTGTGAAGCGTATTTGGCAATACTGGAAAATGCGTGGACAGTATGATTTAGTGATTCAATCTGATTATCACAGTATTATCGGCTTATCATGGTTGGATACACCACTGATATTTATCAATAATGAAGGCTTTTGTTCTTACCCGACCCCTAAATTACAACCTGTGAAACGTGCAGCACGTTGGTTAATTGAAGCGCGTTTGGGGATGCGTTATTAATTAATAATATTATTTGGATAAAGAGAAAATGTAAGCTGGGGCTGATACAGGAAGCCCAGCACATTGTCTCTCAAGGTTTTAAGCAATAATTTTTTTACATTCTTTGATGCAATCAGCACATGATTCTGCACACGCTTTACATGCAGCATGGTGTTTTTCATGTTTACGACATTCTTTTTCACAAGCTTCACACACATCAATACATACTTTTGCTAAAGCAACGAGATGGGTGGATTTGTAAGCGGCTAGTTTTGCAAGGGCTGTACACATAGGCAGCATTTCTGCCACTGTATTTAAGCATTCTGCAATCGTAGTATCCCCTTGTTTTACCAATTCAATACAATGTTCTTGGCAAGCATCCCCTGTTTTCACACAATGTAATGCCGTATCAATCAGTTTTTTATGTTTATTTTCTTCATGATGATGGTGTTGATGCTCCCCTGCTGCAGCAAAGGCAGTACCTGTTGCAAGTGTAGCGGTTAAAGCTGCCCCACCTAGTAATACATTTCTGCGACTGCTACTTTCTGGTAAATCTAATTTTTGATTATTTTTCATCATGTGTTCCTACTAGATACAAATGGAATCCTATAAATTATTTATTAATAAATAATTAGTTATTCCAGTAGCCTGTACAGGCTTGTTAGCATCTAATCTGTCGTCAAAGTTTGATAAGTTGGAAAATAGGTTTCATCATCAGCAAAATAACGAAAAGCACTCACTTCTGGAAGTAATAAACCATGATCCCCCCAATTTAGTACATGTGTATCAATTGGAATTTCACCGACTGACTTTATATTTGATGAGTTACCAGCTGGTTGATGAACATAGATTAGTAATTTTTCAGCAATATCTATTATATCCTCCCAGCGTTCCCAGTCTTCATTTGGGGTATTAGAGCCTATACGCCCTGTGTAAACTGTTATTTGTTCACTATCTTGATTGTATAACCACTTATCATGTTGCTTTAACCGCATACCAAATGTTTGAGAAGCTGCTTTACCTATATATAATAATGTATTTTTTCCATAGACAGGATGTGTACCATAAATTTGATACACACCATAATCATCACCTGAATTGAGCTTATAAGAGTCAGTTAACTTAATGCCATTTTTCCAATCTATATGTATCTGCATATTAAATTACCCATTTTACATATATAAATAAATTGCATGGGTATGTTAACCTAATATTTATATTTTTCACAGAATTTATGGAAAAAAGGACTCTATGTATATCAAGTAAGCTATATTTTTAACTCACTTTCTTACCAAAACCACCCCCACTAGGGGTTTTAATTACAAAACAATCACCTGCATTCATTTCGACACTGGCAACCCCTGTTAATTCTTCAATCTCTCCCGTTATCCGCTGTACATAATTATGCCCAATACGCCCCGCTTCACCACCTGCCATACCATACGGTGCATGTTGGCGGTGCCCTGATAAAATACCCGCAGTCATCGGTTCTAAAAAGCGAATTATTCGCACTACCCCATCACCCCCTTGCCACTGTCCCGCACCGCCTGTACCACGTCGAATAGAAAAGCTCTCTAAACGAACAGGGTAACGTTGTTCTAAAATTTCAGGATCAGTTAAACGAGAATTAGTCATGTGGGTTTGTACTGCACAGGCACCTGCAAAACCTTGCCCCGCACCTGCACCCCCACAAATGGTTTCATAATATTGATAGTGTGCATTCCCAAATGTGAAATTATTCATTGTCCCTTGAGACGCTGCCAAAACTCCCAAAGCCGCATATAAACTATCAACAATACATTGTGAAGTTTCTACATTACCTGCGACCACTGCCGCAGGAGGACGCGGGTTTAAAAAACTACCTTCTGGAATATGCAAACTCAGCGGGCGTAAACAGCCTGCATTTAATGGAATTGGATGATCCACCAAAGTACGAATCACATATAAAACTGCTGCAATACATACTGCTTTGGGTGCATTCCAATTATTACTTAACTGCTCAGAAGTCCCTGCAAAATCAATATTAGCTTCCCCTGTATCAGTATTTAAACTGATTTTTACACAAATTTGTGCCCCACTATCTAATTGATAAACAAAACTGCCTTGGGTTTCTTCAGGTAACTGTAAACGTTTTAATACTTTTCTGACTTCCTGCTCTGCATTATCTTGTACATGCTGCATATACGCATGGACAACCTTTAAACCATAGTGCTGTACTAGTTGCTGTAGACCTTGAATACCCCGTGCATTGGCGGCAATTTGTGCCTGTAAATCAGCACTATTTTGGGTGACATTACGCGCAGGATAGTTTGTAGCACTAAAAATCTGTTGAATATCCGCTTCTAAAAATTCCCCAGCATCCACAATTTTAGTCACTTCAATTAAAATGCCTTCTTCTTCAATACGTACACTATGAGGCGGCACAGAACCTGCTGTGATTCCCCCCACATCAGCATGATGTGCACGGGAAGCCACATAAAAACAAAGCTGACCCTGATCAAAAACAGGAGATACTACAGTTAAATCAGGTAAGTGTGTCCCCCCTTGATAAGGAGAATTTAATAAAAATACATCCCCTGCTTGGCAGTCTGTCACCTGTGTACGTACCGCTTTCACACTCTCACCCATAGAACCTAAGTGCACAGGCACATGGGGCGCATTGGCAACCAACTCTCCATTTTTATCAAAAATGGCACAGGAAAAATCTAAACGCTCTTTAATATTGACCGAGTGGGCTGTATTGGCTAATACCGCGCCCATTTGCTCGGCAACAGTCATAAATGCATTATTAAAAATTTCTAATAATACAGGCTCACACTGTGTACTGTAGTCACGTGTGGCACTGATTTCAGTACAACGAGATAAATGCAGTTCTCCTTTATCACGTAATTCAGCTTGCCAACCTGCCTCGATCACAATCGTCCCAATCGACTCAGCAATCAGTGCTACACCTTGAATACATTGCCCCACAGCCAAGGATTCGCGACGATATACAGGAGTGTCATGCATACAACCGGCTGAATACATGGGTACATGTGCAATGGGCTGTGCAGCGTGTTGTGTATTTTTAGTGGCGGCAGTGAGACGCGGCATCCGCCCAATCGCTTCGACACTTAAGCGTTCCACTTCTAAAGGTCGCTGTAAAGTAAAGCCATAACGTTGCTGATGCAGCTGCATAAACTCTTCTGTCATCTCAGCCAAAGAGGCAAACGGCACGGATAAACTGGTATTGGTGCCTTGATAACGTAATGCCACAGAAATATCTGTATGATAATTTAGCTCTGCTTGGCTTTGTGCTTGGACTGCATTGAGAGCTTCTGTTTTTAAAGGTTCAATTAAACTATTTAGAGCTAATTCCTCAGTCAAAACAGCCTCAATACTATGCTCTTTGACCACACGAATATCAGCCAATGCCATGCCGTAGGCAGACAATACCCCCGCCATAGGATGTAATAAAATATGTGACATACCTAATGCTTCAGCCACTAAACAAGCATGTTGTCCCCCTGCCCCACCAAAACAGCATAAGGCATAATCTTGTACATCATAACCTCGTTGGGTGGAAATTTTGCGAATAGCATTTGCCATATTTTCTACTGCAATCTGGATAAACCCAGCGGCAACATCATGAGCGGTTGGTGTGCTCCCTGTGTGTTGAGTAATTTGACTAGCCAGTGTATTAAATTTCTCTTGTACTGCTTTGTCATCAAGGGCTTGATTATGGTGCTCACCAAAAACATGGGGGAAATAATCTGCTTGAATCTTCCCTAACATCACATTGCAATCAGTTACAGTCAACCCTCCCCCACGCCGATAACAACAGGGGCCGGGGTTTGCGCCAGCGGATTCAGGGCCAACATGATAACGTTGTCCATCAAAACGACAGAGTGAGCCACCACCTGCGGCAACCGTATGAATTGCCATCATCGGTACACATAAACGCACG